>SDBV01000498.1_pt1 | contig 56167 bp, 47 predicted proteins | sample 2277081 | NCBI WGS metagenome assembly SDBV01 (sample SAMN10402039, study PRJNA504765) | marine sediment metagenome | isolation source: marine sediment core GS10_PC15, 223 cmbsf | place: Arctic Ocean: Southern Knipovich Ridge | collected 2010
GTATTACGCACGATCAGTTTGATGACAAGATGTTAGCGAGATTGCTTCGTCGCGGACTCCTCGCAATGACGAATGGGAAAAGCGCGCGAACCGTCATTGCGAGAAACGAGTCCGCGAGTGACGTGGCAATCTCAATCTGCGAGTATCTGCGTCATCTGCGGATGGAGGATTCTTGGTTGCGGCTTTGCCGCGCTATGCTCTCCGTGGTGAGAATCCCCTGTTCATCCTGTCCATCCTGTTATCCTGTCAAATTCTTTTATGAAATTTTTCCCTTTTGAGAATGAATTGGACGCAAAACCGGTCGTTTAAAGTCAAAACTGTCCAGAAATCAGTGAACAATCTTTCCAATATTGCCGATATATAGGGTGACAGGGTGAGATCTATTTATTCCGTCCATTTCATGGGAGAGTCCGGGTGACGCGGATCCTTTTTGTCATTGATAACCTGCGCCTTGGCGGGGCTCAGGAATTCCTGCTGAGCCTGGTGGGAGCCCTCGACCGCTCCCGTTTCGAGCTCCATGTGGTCTCTCTTTCCCGGGACAATCCCCTCAAGGACGAGCTGAGGGCCACAGGAGTTGACTATACCCTGCTTGGCCTCCGCCCCGGCGACCCGCGAGCCATCTGGCGCATCAAGCGCCTCATCCGACGCACCCGCCCCCATCTGGTCCATGCATTCCTTTTTGCCTCAAAGACTTACGGACGGATCGCCGCCATTCTGTCCAAGGTTCCCGGCATCGTTGTGCACGAGGTTGCCAACGATGGGGCGTGGAAGAAGTGGCATCACCGGTTCCTGGATCGAATCCTCGCGCCTCGGACGGACCAGTGGATCGCCAATGCTGACGCGGTCTGGCGATACTACGTGACGAAAGAGAAGGTCAGCCCCGAAAAAATCAGGATCGTGCACACGGTGCCCGACCTGTCCCGATTTGATATCAATCTTTCCCAGGCCGAGTGCCGGGCACGGCTGATACAGAATTCCAACGCTCCCCTCATTGGAACCGTTGCGCGGCTTCACCCTCAGAAACGGCTCGATATCCTTCTTCATGCGATGCATCTGATGGACTGTGGCGGGACGCCGGTCCGATGCCTGATCGTCGGGAGCGGCCGGGAGGAGTTTCGCCTCCAAAAACTATCCTGCCTGTTGGGATTGGAGGGCAAGGTGTTCTTTCTCGGACCGCGAAGGGACCTGCCGGTTATCCTTCGCGCGCTCGACGTTTATGTGAACTGCTCAGACTATGAGGGGCTGCCCATCACCTTGATGCAGGCCATGTGGATGAGCCGCCCGGTCGTGGCGACCGCCGTGGATGGAAACACTGAAATCGTGCTGGATGGTGAAACCGGGCTCCTGGTTCCGCCCGCGCATCCCGGAAAACTCGCCGATGCGATGAATCTTCTCCTTGCAGACGAATTGATGGCGCAGAAGTTGGGAGAAAAAGGCAGAAGAGTGATCGCCAAAAGCTTTTCGCTTGAGAAATCGGTACGTGAAATCTCTTCAATCTACAACTCCGTCCTGAAACAACCGGACGAGGATTATGCACCCAGAGGAAATGACAGCCTGTCTTCAAAGCCGATACTCTCGCCATAAGGTCCTCGTTACCGGCGGGCTGGGGTTCATCGGAAGTAATCTCTGCCTCACCCTCCTGGATTTGGGGGCCTACGTGACCCTTCTGGCCCCTCATCCTGAGGACGACGGCCGCCCCGGAATTGATACGCTATTGCGAAGGACCAGGATTGTAGAAGGAGATATCCGCAACTCAGAATTGATGGATGAAATTGTTCAGGGACAGGAGTTCATCTTCCATCTGGCAGGCAAGTCCGGAGCTGTTGCCAGCCTGGAAGACAGGCTGGAAGATCTGGAAGTGAATTTCGAAGGAAGCGTCTCGCTTTTGGAAGCCTGTCGGAAGCGCAATCCTTCTGCGCGGGTCCTCTATCCCGGAACGCAGCTCCAATACGGCCGGGGAGCCGGCGCGACCTTCACTGAGGACAGCCCCCTCAAGCCCACATCTCCCCATGGGTCCCACAGAGCATTGGCCGAAAAGTATCACCTGCTCTATCACGAGCGATATGGCCTTCACACCATCTGCCTCCGGATAGCGAACCCCTTCGGGCCAAGGCAGAAGGCTCTGGGCGGACAGTATGGAATCATCAATTGGTTTCTGCACTTGGCCAGAAAGGGTCAGCAAATTCCAATCTATGGTGATGGATCGCAGCGCCGGTGTTATTTCCATGTCGACGATTTGGTCGAGGCAATGCTCCTGGCCGCTGCCGACGACGATTCCGCCGGGGAAGTCTACAACGTCGCCGGTGCGCACCCGATTCCGCTTGTCGAAATGGCCCAAGCGGTGATCAAGGCCGTAGGAGGAGGCGAAATCTTCCACCTCCCGTGGCCGGAAGATGCGCGCCAGGTCGAGCCCGGCGATATCCTTTTGAGCATCGATAAGATTTCCAACCGCCTCGGTTGGCGTCCCCGCCTCACCGTCGAGGAAGGCCTAAAAAACACCCTCGAAGTCGAATCCCCCGCCATCGTTGCGGTCGCGTAAAGGTTTTCCGGGTTGTTAAAAAAACTGCCCGGACAGTGATCGCCCGGGCAGTTGTACAGAAGAACTGACTGTTCGATTACGACGCGATCAATTTCTCGATCCGATCTCTCAGTTTCTCCTTGGTCTGAACGCCGACAACGGTGTCCTGAATCTCGCCGTTCTTGTAAAGGACCAGAGTCGGGATGGCGCTGATGGCCAATTTCTGTGCCAGCTCCTGGTTGTCATCCACATTGACCTTGCCGATTTGAACTTTTCCTTCGAACTCATCGGCAAGCTCTTCCAACATGGGCGCAATCGCGCGGCACGGTCCGCACCATTCCGCCCAAAAGTCCACCAACAAAGGAACATCCGTGGACGAAACCGCATCATCGTAATCCGAACTTGAAAGGATTCTTATGTTTTTAGTTTCGGTTGTCATGACATATTACCTCCTGGGTTGATCTCCAACCCTTTGTCAGCTTTGTTAATTTGTTTTACCTGTCTTCTTCCGTCGTCGCATTGCGAACCAATATTTCCGCAGCCGCGCGTGCCTCCTTTGCCGCTTCCGGATTTCCGGTCATGTGAGCGGTCACGATCGCTCCCTCCAGCAACAGGTACAACTGCTGTGCAAGCTGTTCCGGGTCTCGCGCTCCTGCCTCGGCCCCCAGTCCGCGGATGTAGGAAACGATCATCTGTTGATGCTCCACAGCCGTCTGACGGATGGGATTTTCCGGATTCGGAAACTCCCCGCTTGCCTTAATGAATAGGCAACCGGAGAAACCGTCTCCGCGGAACCACTCATCAAAGGCGTCGAAGATGGCGAGGAGGCGATCGGCCGGCCTCTTTGCCAGCCGTTCTACCGCCGCGACGAGCCACTCACGCACTTGAAGATCCTGATATTCCAAGGCAGCCACGATGAGCTCTTCCTTCGACTTGAAATGATTGTAAAGGGTCATCCTGGCGACCCCGGACTCCTCCAGGATCCTGTCTACGCCAGTAGCATGAAAGCCGTCGCGAATAAAAAGGTCCGCCGCGACCTGAACCAGATGCTCACGTTTTTTCGAAGCCATTTCACCCTCCTTTCCACTTCCATCTGGCTAATATTATACTGACCAGTCTATATATTGTCAAGGCTTATGGATGAAAAGATTGTGCAATTGCCCCGCAACGCATTGTTAAATATATAGTTATAAAACGTCTGATGCCAAGGCGATGCCATTCCTCAAGGCAAGGTAAAATTTTTACTTGACAATAGATAGAATGTTCTGTATACTTAGCTCAGTTGATTGATGGGGGCCGGCGTCGGCCCGATTGAAGATTCGAGGAATCCTTTCCGGATGCCCTCAACATAAAAGAAGGAGGAACATCAAATGAAAGCAGCGATTGTAGTGCTCTCCGATCCAAAGACAGGTACCGAGGAGGCCCTGGGCCGCGTTTTTAACGCACTGGCCGTAGCGCACGATTTCAAACAGGCGGGAACTGAGGTGTCCGTTCTTTTTCAGGGCACGGCGACCCGCTGGATAGGCGAGCTGTCCAAGGACGACAATCCGGTGCATGGGCTTTTTGAAGCCGTCAAAGACAAGATTGCCGGAGTCTCCTGTGCATGCGCCGATGTGTTCGGTGGGGCCGAAGATGCCAAGAAGTCGGGATTCGCCATCATTAAGGACAATGCTATCCCCGACACGGGGGGTCTGCCGAGTTTTTCCAAACTGGCCGACGAGGGCTACACAATTTTCACGTTCTAGTGCAATTGTGCAGGGCGCCGGTCGCCGATGCGAGCCGGCCGGCGCCACTCCTGACGGGAAAGGAGGTTAGAACCATGCGGTTCGAAGATCCATATCATGAAGGGGAGAAGATTGTGCAACAGCGCGTGGGCGAGGTTGAAGCCGGCAAGCGCAATGCCCGCGCGATCCAGGACACGATCTTGAAAGGCGCCCTGCAATTCATCGCCAGCCAACCGATGGCTGTTCTGGGGAGCGTCGATGCCGAGAAGAATGTGTGGGCTTCTGTCCTATTCGGACAGCCTGGGTTCATGACGGCCGTGGATCCGAAAACGGTGGAGTTCGACCTGCATAGCGCTGCGTTTACCGCGGAAGATCCGTTCTGGTCGAATGTGCGGGAGAATCCCCAAGTCGGCGTGCTGCTTCTCGAAACAGTGAGCCGCAGACGACTCAGGCTAAATGGGAATCTCCGTAACGTTGATGACAGCCACTGGAATCTTGAAGTGGCCGAGGCATACCCGAACTGCCCACAGTACATCCAGCGACGACAAGTGCGGGTCGAACTCGACAGCCCCGTGGAAGCTCCTTCAACTGTGAGCCGGGGAAAAGAGCTCGAACCTCGGCATCTGGAATTGATCCGGAAGTCTGATGTGTTCTTTGTTGCCAGCGCACATCCGGATCGAGGGGTGGACGCATCGCATCGCGGCGGCTTTCCCGGTTTCGTTCAGGTGATGGACTCGCAGACGCTTCGTGTGCCGGACTATTCTGGAAACAGCATGTTCAACACGCTGGGGAATTTTATCATCAACCCCCATGCGGGACTTGTCTTCATCGATTTCGAGCATCAATCCAGCTTACAGCTCATCGGCAAACCTGAAATCGTGTGGGAGGCCGATGCGCAGGATGACGCAAGGGAGGGAACCGGACGCGCATGGGATTTCGTCGTGGAGCTGTGGCAAGAGACACCATTTCCAAGTCGCGTACACGAGGAATTCCTCGATTACTCGCCGCACAACCCAACAGTCAATTAAGGTAGGAAGTACTTTTCAGCATCCTTGCCGGATGCTTTGACAATAAAAGAAGGAGGAACCAAAAATGAAAGCAGCAACAATACATAAATTCGGAGATGTAGATGTCTTCGAGTACGAGGATATCGAAACACCAAAACCGCAGCCGGGTAACATCCTTATTAAAGTGTTGGCCGCCGGCATTAACCGTTTGGACCATTCCATTCGTGAGGGATCGATCGTTCCTGAACTTCCCTTCCCCCACATTTTAGGCGCCGATGCGGCCGGCGAGGTGGCCGAGCTCGGCGAAGGCGTCGACAAATTTCAAGTCGGTGAGCGAGTCATCCCCCTGCCCGGCTTTCCGGTCAAGGAGGAGGACTATGAAATACGCCCCGCGGTAACAGCGCCCAGTTTCGCTCTGCCCGGACTCGGCAGGTGGGGCACTTATGCTCAGTACATGGAAGTGCCGGCCAAGTGGGTGGTCAGAGACGACACGGGATTGAAACCGGAGGAAGCCGCAACGCTTCCCATGGTCCTGGCGACCTCCGTCCGGTCCGTTAAGGAAGTGGGACAGGTGAAGGCCGGAGACAAAGTTCTGGTTCATTCCGGCGCTTCGGGTTCAGGGAGCATGCTGATCCAGGTTGCCAAAGCGCTGGGCGCGGAGGTTGCCACCACGGTTCGCAGCGATGCCAAGGGTGAATTCGCCAAGAACGCAGGCGCGGACCTGGTGATCAACACGCGCGATGAAGATTTCGTGGAGAAGATCAAGGAATGGACGGGCGGTCTCGGCGCGGACGTCGTGATCGACAACCTGGGCGGCGATGTCCTTCCGAAGAGCATTGATGCGGTTAAACCGTTGGGCGTCGTTGTCGTGTACGGATTCGCCGCCGGTACAGAGACCACGTTCGATGTCCGAAATTTATTCTTCGGTCAGAAACAGCTCCGGGGCACAATGGCCAGCGACATAGAAGACCTAGAATGGGGACTGGAACAGGTGCGTGCCGGGAAGATCCGACCCCTGCTCGACCGAGCGCTGCCCTTGAGTCAGGCGGCCGAGGCGCACCGCCTGATCTCGACCAACCAGGTCTCCGGAAATCTCGTGCTGCTGCCTTGGGCCGATTGATCGGAGGGCGGGGCCATTCCGCGCCCTTGACAAACACATTCAAATATGGCAGAGTCCTAAGAGTTTTACTATTTAGATGCAGTTAGTCCGATCATTTTGAATCAATAATAAGTGCCGTCTCGGGGACGCAAGACGATGAAGGCGCGGTTGAAATGACCTGCTGACATTAGGTCATTTCGATTGCGCTTTTTTTTGTGTGGGCCGTCGCGAGCGAGTCCAATTGGGAAATCTCCGATGAATTCATGTAACGAGATCCATCTGTCTTTGGTCAGGTCATTCCGTTGGGGACCACCAACATTTCCAGTTTAGTGCCTTGATTCGCCACGGGAGGATCCTATGAGGTCTTTTCCTATCAACCGGATGCGGTATCTTCCTTCAGCCTCTCGGCGGAATCTCTACCGCCGCTGCAAGAGAATCCTATACAGGCTCGCTCGGTCCCGATGGCGCGGCCAGGCGAAGGCGCTGAAACGGCTCATCAGCGATTTCCTGAGAAGAAGGAGTTTGCCTTTCCTTCTCCGTGTGATTCGCCAGCACGGCTTCGCCATGCTATTGGCCTCGGCGCTGCTTGCTGGAACAGCCACCCGGGCCTTTGCCATCGAGGCCTCCGACATAGCTGCAGGGAGGGGTGGATTCGTCATTAACGGAGCCGGGGGGGTATCGGATGCCGGGGATGTAAACGGCGACGGGCTCGACGACGTGATCATCGGCACTGCGAGCAGCCACTATGTCGTCTTTGGCAAAGAGGACACAATGGCCGTTGAACTTTCCGATGTGACATCAGGAACTGGTGGATTCGTCATTGAGATAGGCGGATACAGCGTTTCAGGGGCCGGGGATGTAAATGGCGACGGCCTCGATGACGTAATTATTGGCGCACCGTATGCTGGGACAGGCGGCCAAGCCTATGTCGTTTTCGGGAAAGACGACGGCACACCCGTAGACTTGGAGGTTCTGGGGGATGGTACCGGCGGATTCGTCATCCACGGAATTGAAAGAGATCGGTATGGTGAGGTTTTTGGCGCGAGTGTTTCCGGTGGAGGGGATATCAATGGTGACGGTTTTGACGACGTAATTGTCGCTGCACCGTACTATGCGTGGTATGCAGTTGCGGGAGCCTATAGCAAGGCCTATGTAGTGTTTGGCAAGGATCAAGGCACACCCGTGAACGCGACCGATGTAGACGCCGGATCCGGCGGATTCGTCATTCGAGAAGCCGATCAGGCCTATCTCTGCGGATCGTGGGAAGTGTCGCACGCAGGGGATGTGAATAGTGACGGTCTTGATGATGTGATCCTGGGTCAGGTCTGTTCCGATGTAATTGGCTATGGTCATTCCAGCCATATTGTATTCGGTAAAGCCGATGGTACGCCGGTCGATACTCGGGACGTGGCTGCGGGCGCGGGTGGATTCGTCATTCGTGGAACGGGTGAATTTCCAGCGGTTTCCGGCGCCGGGGATGTAAACGGGGATGGGTTCGATGACGTGATTATTGGCGATTGGGCGCCCTATGGCGACTCTTATTCTGGAACAGCCTACGTGGTTTTTGGTAAGGGGGACACTTTGCCTGTGAACCTTTCTCATGTGGCGACTGGCACAGGTGGATTTGTCGCCATGGGCACCGGAGAGGATGACTATTTGGGAATCGACGTTTCCGGGGCCGGGGACGTTAATGGCGACGGGCTGGACGATGTCATTGTCGGAACTCGTACATTGGATGAGAATTATGTCATCTTCGGAAAGGATGATACCGCCGCAGTGAACATACCCGACGTGATTGCAGGCATAGGCGGTTTTGTCATCACCGCAACCGATTCCGGACGGAGCGTTTCAGGGGCTGGCGATGTAAACGGCGACGGACTCGCCGATGTGATTATCAGCGCGCCGGGCGCCAACAGGAGTTATGTGATATTTGGCTTCTCGGAGGGAGGCGGAGACCGCAAGACAGTCCCCATTAGCTGTCCCAGTGTGACCGCCGCAAGGGATACTTCTTTGATAAAGGCTATGCAGCCTCTACGGATTGTACGCGATACATTGTTGCAGGACTCCACTGCCGGAAAGAGGGCAACACAGATCTATTATTCCCGCGGGAGGATCCCATGAGGTCTTTTCCTATAAACCGGATGCGGTATTTTCCTCGGACCTCCCGGCGCAATCTCTCAGTCTTCCTGCTGCTCGTAGCATAGACCCAACTCCAACTGGACGTCTTGATCGAAGACTCTCTCCCTTCCCGGGCGCCCTCAAAAAAAGGCTGACCAGCACTTGACATCTGACTACGCGCGTAGTATTATGATGGTGACTACACCGATAGTCACCCGGATGTTGTTCGAAAAGAAGAGATTAGTTGTACGTCTTGTTCGGCCGCCAATGAGGGAGGGAAATCGTGCCAAAAAAACTGGAACGTCTGGGAGAATTGGAGCTTGAAGTCCTCAAGACGATCTGGAAAAAACGCAGGGCCACCGTCCAGGAAGTGGCCGAAGTCCTTGCTCAGCAACGAGGAAGCGCCAGGACCACTGTGCTGACGGTTATGCAGCGACTGCACGCGAAGGGTCTTCTCAAGCGCCACAAAGTGGGCGCCGTGTACCAGTATCGCCCCACACAGAGCCGAAAGATAGTCCTATCCCACCTTATCGGCCATTTTGTTGACAGGGTTTTGGACGGGTCGGCGGAGCCGTTCGTGGCCTATCTCGCCGAGAGCGAGGGGCTCACGGAGGGGCAGCTCAATCAACTTCGAGAAATTCTGGAGTCCCTGGAACGCCGGGAGGAGGAAGGGTGAGATGTTTACCTCTATCGAGTTTGCCAACGAACTATCGACTCGGTGGGCCGAAGGAATCTGGCCGATTGTCTGGCAAAGCGCGATACTTGCAGCCGCGATCTTCCTGCTGACGCGACAACTCGTTAAGGCCCCCGCCATTCGGTTCTGGCTGTGGATGCTCGTACCCTTGCGCATGTTGGTCATGCCGATCCTCACGATCACGATACCGGTGCTTCCTTCGGCCCCGCCGGAAGAATTCCTCTCCATCGGAAATGCACTGCCCGCGCCAATGGAAGAGTCACTTCAGGACACGTCGTTCGGTGCCGTTGCGTCGCTTCCAACCGGGCCGGCCTTCGAAAGCCCCCAAACAGAAACACCCAAACTTGGGGTATTGTCATGGCTGATGGCTCTTTGGGGGGTCGGGTTCGCGTTCTCGCTTCTGCGGATGCTGAACGGTTGGCGGCGCATGCGCGGCATCCTTTGTCGAGGGACAAGGGCAAACGACGGCCATATTCTTGACGTGGCGACAAGAGTCGGGGGAACGATTGGCCTATCAGCCATTCCGCGCATAGTGATAACGGACGAAAACGTCTCTCCGTTTGTGCTGGGCGTCCTGCGCCCTGCGGTGGTTCTTCCAAAGAGGTTGGTCAGCCAGGTTAGCTCGGAGAAGCTTTCCGCCGTCCTCGCCCATGAATTTGCGCATTTGCGAAGGAAAGATCCGCTACTTGGATGTGTCTTGGCATTTTGGGAAGCGATCTACTTTTTCCACCCGATCGTTTACCTTGCAAAGAGAGCGCTTCTGTTTGAAAGAGAGAAGGCGTGCGATGATTGGGCGCTGACATATACCAAAACCAAGCCCTCCGCTTATGCCAGCGCGCTGGTGGCGTCCGCACAACTATGTGGAAGAGCAGATGCCCGAATCCCGTTCGCGGGAATTGTCGCGGAGTCGTTTACCGATTTGAAGCGGCGATTGTTGGCTATCGGTTCAGAATGGAAACCGAGAGCGAGAGTTTCTTGGTGGGTATATGTTTCTATGGCCTTGCTGGGGGTGATCTCCGCCCCGCGCATTGTGTTGAGTTCTGTTAAATCGGATCCGGCTTCCCCAACTTCGATAATCGAGATCAGCGAAGAAGCGGAAATCAGTCCGCAGAAAGAGCCTGATCCGCCCCCCAGAACCCTGGTTGCATCCGTCCCGGCCAACGAACAAGAATCAGATAATATCCGCATCCTGCATTTCCCAGAGGATCGGTCGCTGGGAAGCCTTTCCGTGCTGATTCGCCCTGCAAGGGTAACCTATCGTCTGGGCCGGGAGAACGAAGCCGATGTGTGGGAGTACGTGGCCCAGGCTCAGGGTGATGTTGCTGTTCCTGCGGACAAGCCGGTGAGACTGTATATTTCCGGACCAACTGCATTGCGGGATTTGAGCCCACTTTCAAATTTGGGCCCCAATGATCTCCACACACTCACGTTTGATATCTATTCCGAGAGCGCCCGGAACGCCGTGTTGGATCACGACGAAGGAATCATGCGGCACCTTCAGGGATTGAAGGGATTGAAAGTGCTGGAACCGTATGGCGTCCGAATCACTGGAAAGGGACTCTCGTACATCAAGGATTTCAGGTCGCTCAACGAGTTGCATCTCGGTTCCGACATCCTGCGCAACGATGACCTGGTCCATCTGGAAGGGTTAAGTTCTCTGGAAGCGCTGCATCTCATCGTTCCGATCACAGACGAAGGGTTGAGTCATCTGACGGGATTGACTTCCCTTCGTGAATTGAGCCTGTTATGCACGTACATCAACGGCCCCGGCCTTGCCTATCTGGCACAGCTCCCCTCGCTGAGATTTCTCGAGTTGCGCGGCAGTGGCGCGCCAAGCGACGCGTTCCGCAGCCGGTCGCTCCGGTATCTTGAGAATGTGACTTCCTTAAGAGGTTTGATGTTGTTCAGCTTCAGCAACATCACGGATGCAGCAATGCCGCACTTAGCCAAACTCACCTGGCTCGAGGAGTTGACTTTCTTATGGATTACCGGAATAACCGACACCGGGATGCCGTATATGAAACAATTGACTTCTCTCAAGAAGCTTAACCTTCAGAACATCAACGTAACCGACCGGGGACTGGCTCATTTGCGTGCCCTCAAGTCGCTCGAAGATCTCACTCTTTCTATGCCAAAAGGGGCAGGCAACCCGCGCTATCCGCGACGCCTTACTGACAATGCATTGGCTTACGTGTCTGAGTTGCCGCGACTCAAACGCCTTAACGCTCGCGGGTGGCATCCCGCCGGCCCAACGGTTCAAGGGCCATTCACAGACGAGGGTCTCAAACACCTGACCAAACTCAGTCGCCTTGAAGAACTCAACATAGACAGCGGGGCGGGCATCACGGACGAGGGACTATCGCACCTTGCCGGACTTCCCCGCCTGAAAAAACTGCTTCTCAGTTCTAATGGGGTCACCAACGAAGGTTTGCGGAATCTGGCGAAGGCGAAGTCACTAACCCGACTGAATCTGTATGTCCCCTTGGTCACCGTATCGGGCGTGAACCACCTCAATGCTCTGACGAATCTCACAAATCTGAATCTCTACAGTGCTATTCAAGATAATGCAAGACTGGATCTTTCCGCACTCACCAATCTTGAGAGCCTTTCGATAATCCTCAGGAGGCCACACCCGAATTATCGGGAATTGGCTTTCCGAGACGAAGACCTCGCGTTCCTGCACAATCTACCCCGGCTTACATTCCTCCAGTTCGGACTTAACAGCTCACAGTTTACTGACGAGGGCATGGCTCATCTTGCAGAGCTGAAGAACCTTGAACGGCTCTTCGTCGGAGGTGACGGCCTGACGGACGAAGGACTCGTCTACCTGGAGGACAAGCGCAAGCTGTATCAGTTGAATCTTCGGGGAAAAATCACCGACGAGGGACTCCGTCATCTTGAGGGGCTCAAGGCGATGAGACACCTGGATATCAATTCAGAGCTTGGCTTAAGTGCACAAGCGGTGAACCGGCTGCAGAGCCAACTTCCCAACCTTGTGTCATTCAACGCTCCGCGTGGGGGGGGCGGAGCATTCGGTGGGTAACGAAGAGTCCTTGACGGTTGTTGAGGTGGGATCCCCAAATCGACAGGGGCGGAATCTTACTTCGCCAGCATTGACTAGCATCTTCCACTGATAGATAATACCAGAAGATTCTCCTGAGATCCTTGCTTCGGGTAAGTTGCGGCAGAATGTTTCTGCTATTCATGCAGGCATTGTGTTACCTCTTTGACGAGAAATGAACACAAAACTTGGAGGAGTCAAAAATGAGAACTTTTCTCTGCAGATTGACACCGGTTTCAGCTCTTGTTTTTCTTGCGCTTGGAGTGGGCGCAGCAAGTTACGGAGCCGATATGAAAATCGGCTTCGCACAGGTCAATATTAATCCACCGGTAGGAGTCCCGATGGGTTGGCAGCGGTTTGAAGGGATTGAAAGCGATTTTTTTGTGAGTGCGATGTCCGTAAGTGACGGCACGGCCGAAATCGTGATGGTAAGCTGTGATGTTGGTGGTGTTTCCAATGAAAAGGCTGCACGTTTATGTCGGAAGATCGAAGAAGCCATTGGTGTTCCCACGTCGAATATCATGGTGTGCGCTACTCACACACACAGCGGGCCGCCGACAAACCCGTCCAGGGGCAATGAGGTAGCAACCAGTTACAGCAAGAAATTCGAAGAATCAATAGTTCAGGCAGCAATCCAGGCCCATGAGAATGCTCGTAAAGGAAAGCTGACCCTTGGTTTTGGGGAGCTGCCGGGGTATGGGTTCAACCGGCGGTTCATCATGTCGGACAGGACAATTCAAACCCATCCGCTGACACTGGATCCGCATATCGTTGCTCCGGAAGGGCCGGATTCAAAAAATGTCTTCGTTTTCTGCGCCTATGATGAAAACGGAAAGCCGATGGGGGCTGCCGTAAACTTTACCTGTCATTCGACAGTGATGGAGAGAAGAAACAGACATGCTAGCTCCGATTATCCAGGCAAGCTCTGTCGTTTCGTTAGTGAAAAGCTTGGCCCGGGTACTATTTCATTATTCCTGCAGGGCCCGTGCGGGAACATCTGCCAGGTCAATCCGCTGGATGCCACACATATGGAAGTCGGCGCCGAATGGACAAGAGTGATGGGGCGTGCTATTGGCGGCAAAGCTGTCGAGCTGATTGAGAACTCATCGATAGAAACCACCGGCCGACTCCGAACTCTTTCGAGGAAGATCGAGCTTACTTTGCGAAAACCCGACCCTGTCCTGGTGCAATGGGCCATAAACCACGAGAATGTTCCCGCAACCGGGTTCGCACAAAGCGATTTCGGCGCTGAGCGTCATGGCAAGATTGAACTTCCGAAACTGGCATTAAATGACTGGTTCGAGCAACCCTCATGGGCGAACAGCTACGCTTCAACTGTAAAATCACATGCCAGAAACAATGCAAGGACCGCCAAGATTACCGCAAAGGTATTTGCACAGGATAACTGGGCGCTTGTATCGCTGCCCGGCGAATTCTTCATCGAGTTCGGGAATGACATCCAACGCAGATCGCCGTTCGAGAAAACCGTTGTCGTAGGGTATGCAAACGGTTCCAATGGATACTTTCCCACAAGGAAAGCTTTCAGCCGGGGAGGCGGATATGAAACCAATATCGGCACTGCGAGGTTCACTCCCGATGCCGGCTATTTGGTGGTAGATGCTGTCCTTGAAATGCTTCAAACTGTGAGAGATCAGTAAGAGGAAGACCCTCTTTGGAACGGCGATGAGATCAGCAGGAACCTGTCATAAGGTGTTCCAGGAATGCTGACATCAATCGAGGTAGCGCAGGCGTCTCGCCTGCCCAGCATGGGCCAAGGCCCATCCTACGATCTAGGAATGCTGACATCCCAGGCATTGCTGCAATGACCTCATTTCTTTATAAACCAAGCTTGCCGGGATGGCAAAAGCAACAGGGACTGCTCTTGAGGTAGCGCAGGCGTCCCGCCTGCCCAGCATGGGCCAAGCCAACCCAGGTCTGTCCTTTCAAAAAAGGGAGGTCATTCGATGCGAGTTTCTGGCGCAGCAGTCACGGTGGCAGCGCTCTTTGCTTTGGCTGGATGTGGCGGCCAGGGCGAAGGCCCCCAAGCCGTTGATGAAGACAAGGCGTATCACATTGCGGTGATACCGAAGGCCACGGCCCACCCCTTCTGGAAGGCCGTCCACGCAGGTGCCGTAGAGGCCGGGCAAGAACTGGGGATTACGATAGAGTGGATTGGCGCGGAGAACGAAAACGACCAGAAACAGCAAATCGATATAGTCCAGGCATTCATCGCCAAGCAAGTGGACGCCATTGTATTGTCGCCGCTCAACGACACGGCACTCGCGAAGCCGGTGGAATCGGCTGTACAGCTGGGCATTCCGGTCGTGATTATTGACTCCGGGCTGAAATCCGAGGCGCACAGCAGCTTTGTGGCAACCGATAACCGCGAGGGCGGTCGGCTCGGCGCTCGCCGTCTCGCTGAACTCATGGGCGGAAAAGGAAAAGCAATAGTGCTGCGCTACAACCCAGGTTCCGCAGGCACTAATGAGCGTGAAGAGGGCTTTCTTGAGGAGATCGCCGGGAAGTTCTCCGGCATCGAGGTGGTGTCTTCCAATCAATACGGCGGCGTAACTCAGCAACTCGCAATGGAGACTTCCAAAAGCCTGCTCAACGAATTCGGCCATGATATCCAAGGCATCTTCTGTTCAACGGGACCCACCTCACTTGGCATGCTCAGCGCCCTCGAAAACGCCGGAAAAGAGGGACAGATCAAGTTTGTGGGATTCGACGCGCCGGCGGACCTTGTCCAAGCGCTTCGCGAAGCCAGGATCCACGGTCTTGTGGTACAAGATCCCTTCGACATCGGCTATCAAGGCGTGAAGACCGCTGTTCGAGTCCTGGAAGGCGAGGTCGTCGACAAACTAATCACGACGCGGCTCAGTCTCGTCACGCCCGAGAACGTGGACACGCCCGAGATGAAGAGACTCCTTGAGCGCGAGAACACTAATATGTGATTTGCTCACCCCTCATATCACACCTGATTCCGCTTCGAGTCGGACACTGTGCTACTCACGTTCAGTTTGTTGTTCTTTCGTGAACATTTTTCTGGAAGTGTTGGGATGACAAGATGTTGGCGAGATTGCTTCGTCGCGGACTCCTCGCAATGACGAATGAGAACAGTGCGCGAACCGTCATTGCGAGGAACGAGCCCGCGAGTGACGCGGCAATCTCAATTTCAGCCGTCGTAGCCAAGGCTACTTTGGCGAAGTCGGCCTGCGCAAATCTGCGTCATCTGCGGATGGAAAATTCTTGGTTGCGGCTTTGCCGCGCTACATTCTCTCCAACCAGCCCCTCCAGGTCGCTTTCCACTTGGACAAAATGTTCTCCCCAACCAGCCCCTCCAGGGCCTTTTCCATCTCCTCAGGACGGAATCCCCAGGGGCCCCGTTCTCCCTGGTACTCCACCCTGCCGTTCACATCAATAACATAGATTCGATCGGGATACCCGGCGTACATCTGATCTACCTCATTGTCCATGTTGTCAACCAACGTAGTAATGGATAAGTTCAGCTTCTTGACGCACGTGTCTGCGATCTCCCGCCGCTCGACGAAAGTAGTCGGATTCTTCAACTCGATTCCGCCTATTGGGCTGAGGCCACGGAACTCATACGGGTGGGCTTCTCGAATATAGACGACGTAGAAAGCAGCTTTGTCCCGGTAGGTTTGGTATATCTCTTCAAGGTTCCCAGCCTGGGCCCGGAAAGGCCCTCAGGTATAACTGCCAAAAATCAGAACCACCGGCTCCTTTCCAAAATGGTCGGAAAGTTTGACGGTCTCTGTTCCGTCCTTGGTCTTCAGCTCGAAGTCAGGCGCCGGCTCGCCGGCTGCGACACCGGGATTGATTGGACCATTGGCAACCAGGTGCACCGCGCTGTCTTGCCTGGCCAACTCTCTCATGACAATTGCACCGGACGCCAATATCATGGCTCCGATGATGATGCCCGCTGTTCTACCTTTGATATTCTTTCGAATCATCTCTGCTCCCGGCCTCCCTCAAATCTCACAAACACGAAAGCCGTACATTGTAGACAATATATCCACATATTCATGTAGATTTAGACGAGGTATTACAAGAATTCGTGACGCTCGTGACCTGCGTCCCTGAAATGACTCCAGCAGTGATTGGAATAATGCGGTGGGGCGACAAGACTTGCGGGCCTGTTTCCACAAACCGTGGTGCATTGGTGGTGCACCAGCTCACAAAAACAGGCTGCAAATCACAGGCAGGGATAATAAGCAGGTTCGGCCTGAGAAACTGATTTTGCTGTTGTTAGGTATTGCGGGTTGTTGCTGAAATTTGGCTAAACGTAGACTACGAACCCGGCGGTTGTACGCCTCTTATTATTAACGGATCGAGTCCTGGCCCCAGATCCAACTTGATCTCTTCTTCAAGGGAGACGCCGGAGAGTTCCCGAACGCGATCCAATCGCTGCACGGCCAAAACCTGGAACGAGGGTATGGCCAGCTCGTAAGCCTCGCGCGCCTGGTCCCAGTCTTCCTTCTGCTCGTAGCAAAAGCCCAGCTCGAGCCACGCCGCTCCTGCCGCGACCGTATCGGAGAACGTCTGGGTCACGTGCTGATATTTCTCAATGGCCAGGTCCAGGTTTCCCTCCTCACTGATAATGTCGCCCAGCAGTTTCCACGACATGGGGGCGAAATAAGAGCGTGGAGAACTCTCGATGATCTCTTGCAGCAGCGTGCGGGCTTCCTCGTTTCTTCGCTCGTCCAGATAATCTGCCGCCAGGCGATATTTCGCACGGAGTCCGATAGGAGTGCCGGCATATTTCTCCACCAGCGTTCTCAGTTCCTCTGTCCGCTCCGGTCCCGGATCCATAAACGCCACCTCTTCAAACTCGGCGGCGGCATCCTCCTCAACTTTTCCCGAATACCACGAGGCAGCAATCGCAAGCACGATTATTGCCACCACGATACCCGCAACGCCAAGGGCCTTCCTCCGGTTTTGGGAGTAGGTCTCTAAGGTCTTCTCCCACGACGATGGCTCTACAACTTTCTTGCCTCTAGCTCTTGTTTTCGTGGTCGCCATGTTTCCTCAAGTCCTCGAAGGTTCCCAGCTTCCCCAGGCGGTGATGAGCCAGGTCCCTTGTCGCTGTTGCAAGCGAATATGATTGATTCCGCGCCATTCCACGCTCTCTCCACTGGCGCGGGACGCCCGCGTGTGGACAGATTCGGTCACTCTGGCCTGGGTACCGAAAATCTGAACTTCGATTGGATTCCGTTCAATTCGAATTCCATTATACTGCCGAAAGAGGCTCGCCAGATGCGCCCGAATGGCCGATAAGTCTCTCCCCTCATCATCCCGGTAGTCGGGGTGATGGGCCGCCAGTATGGCATTGACCTCTCCCCGCTCCATGGCTTGTTCCACCTGCGACAAGAGGCCCAGAATCTCCACTTTCGGATCCGGGCTGTCCGTCGTTGTGAGAGTGGGAGAGGTTTGCGGCAACGAAGTCGAGGCACACGAGCCCAACAACCCAACGCCCATCGCCAACACGCACGCAATCGCCGCAAATCTGAGGCCCGCAGATTTGCGGCTAAATGCCCGAGGGGGGCAAGGCTTTCTCAACAATCGCGAGGGAATTCGCTTCACACTCATCATATTCCTCCAAAGTCAGACCCGCTCCCTCAGCGAGTTGCATGGCGAAGGGCTCAGTCAACAAATCCCCGGGTTCATGCGCGTCAGAGTCGATGACCAGCTTCGCCCCGTGGTGCCTGCCCAGGGTCACGACGCGGCCGTTGCCCAGGCAGTGCCCTTTCCGCGCGGATATTTCCAGGTGGACGCCCCGCTGGGCGGCCAGCTCCACATCCTCTTCTAGAATAACGCCCGGATGCCCCAGAATGTCGACACCTCCCTCGATGGCTGCCCGGTTTGTCCCGGGCGCGACCGGCTCGACAATCGTTTCCCCATGCACCACAACGACTTGCGCGCCTGCTTTCCGGCACCGCTCGGTCAAGTTCGGAATCCGCGAAGGGGGCACGTGGGTCAGCTCGACACCGGCAAGCACCCGGATCCCGCCTTCCTCCTTGTTCCACTCGATCGCTGTCCGCAGCGTCTTCTCGATGAGCTCCTCAAAGTTCGTTTCATCCGCATGGTCCGTCAGGGCGATAGCGTGATAGCCCTGCACCGCCGCCCGGCGGATTAACTCGGAAGGGAGGAGCACCCCATCGCTCTGAAAAGTATGGGTGTGGAGATCGATAACCATCTTTCATTCCTGGATTTAACCGGGGGACCGGGAGATTCTAGGACACTCCGGGGCCCCTGTCAACAGAATCAGGCAGATTAGCCGGAAAATATGGGGTGTGTATCGTTTAATAACAGCTCAGCAAACCCCTGGTGCCTGTCCCCACATGACGGGCACGATGACCTCATCAAGGGAGACGAGCGAAAAACTGACGGGGGAATCCGTCTGAATTTGGGTTAACAGCAAACTGGCGTACTCAAAAACGGCCATTTCGACACCCTGTTTGGTCTCGCCGAGAGGACATCTTGGCAAATCAGATATTGAGAGATCGGAAAAAGAGACATATGATCGTTGCAGGACGGTCTATGGATGGATTTGCTAAGATTACTGGTGTCGTACGGAGAAGAGTATGCTTTTTAACAGTGTAAATGGGAAATGTCAGTTGTAGACCCTGAGAGCGATGACTACACCTTAAGACCTGACTCTCCCGCATTAACAATGGGTTTTAAGCCGATTGATATTTCCAGGTTTGGATTAAGCGCTTGAAAACAAAAGTAAATATGGAAACGTGGTAAGAATATTTTCGTTTCGAGTTAACCCAAAGAAAGAGGAATCTGTTATGAAGTATTTCAAAAATTCTCGCAACTCAGTCATTGCCATTCTTGCATTGTTGCTTTGTTCATTAGCTATACCGGTCAATGCTGAGAATGTAAACCCCAAGAAAAACATATTCGCCGAGAAAGGGTTAACCCACATCCTTGGGCCCAGTCCAGCTATTGTACCTAGTGACGAGCACTCTGCTGTTGATAGTGGGGCCATAGAGTCTAGTGACGTCCTCAAGGACCTTGGTAACTGGTATTGGTACTATCATGCACGAAGCAAAGACTCGGAGCGCTGGCCTGGTAGATGGCGGATTTGTGTAGCTACTGCCTCGAATCCTCTTGGACCCTGGAAAAAGTATGAGGGCAATCCGATACTAGAACCCGGTGAAGAAGGCGAGTGGGACGACTACTCTGTCCACTGCGCCGTTTTCATGAAAGAAGGCGCCTATAACATTAGAGAAGATGAGGCAACTTACTATATGTGGTATGGGGCATATGGGGAAGGCCGACAAGTAGGTTTGGCATATGCTGACAATCCACTGGGGCCCTGGAAGAAGTATGAGGGGAACCCCGTTATGAACTTAAAAGATAGATGCTATCCAGGTAGTGTGACCAAAGTTGATGGGAAATTCTATATGTTAATGTCGTATCCTGTGGGGGTTCAAGATGAAGGACCATTTTGTATAGCCACCGCTTCCAAACCCGAAGGTCCCTGGGAAATGTATAAGGGCAACCCAGTTCTGGCTCCCGGTGATTGGGGAGCCTGGGATGACGGCGGCTACTCAGAAGCGGGTGCCAGGTATCACGAAGGGGTCTATCACTGTGTTTACGGCGGAACGAAGGCCCCGAAACTTGAGGATCTCGGCTACGCCTGGAGCTTTGACGGAATCAACTGGCACAAATACGGTGCCAACCCGGTTGTTCCTTTGAGTAGAGTTCCGGATGGTTCAGGCTTTGCAGAGGCACATTGTTGGATTGAAGGAGCCTATATATATGTATTTCACACATTAAGGTACTTCACGGGCGAGGGAACCGCTCGTGGGCTCGGCCGCTACCCCCGCCCTGCTACCGGTTGGGAGACCGAAGATTTAGCCATCCAGGTTCTTACGATAGACCCACACTTTAAGGTAACATTTCCAATTCTGATGATGGAGTCATTAGGTGCTGGGAAGAGCAGCAGAATACAAGCTTCCCTTCCTATAGGCCTTGAGGCTGCTACAACGCTTGCCATTACTATAGAGGGCACCTACGATTCTGATGCCAAAGCTGGACTTCGGCTTCACGTAAGAGGAAGCGACGACGGCGTGAACTGTAACACCGTAGACTTGTACACTTTCGATATTCCTCTCGCTGCAGGAGAGACAGTAAATAAAACGGTCGAAATGAGCCCCAGTGTGAAGTTTGCGAAGGTTATTGTCGAGAACTTGGACGGATCACACATAGTCAATACAGTGAACATAACGGCAACCATAGGAAACTAAGTCAAGGTAAAGATAGTCGGGAATAGAATCTATAATACCAGTACATTATAACCGCATGATTTCCTAATGTCTGAGGGATGGGGCTTGCCCGCCAGGCGGGCTTGCCCCATCTTCCCACTTGAGTGCGTTTTGAATCGTGTGCGATCTGTGATTTCATCCTTCTTTCACTCAAGGCGACACACACTCACCGTCGAAGTTAACAACCACCCCGCGCGCCTCGAGCGTTGGAATATCGTTGCATAAAGCGTCCTGGCTTAGGGGATTGGATCCTGCCAGCACTGTATCGCCCTCACCCAGACCTGAATTCGCCACAAGCGCGTCGAGATCACTGATATTGTTGTCGTTGAGAGTAAGGTAATCGAGATTGGTCAGACCGGAAAGGGCGGAAATGTCGTCCAGCTCATTGTATTCCAATTCAAGCCTTGTTAATTGCGAGAGTCCAGCCAGTGCAGCGATATCACTGAGAGCGATATCACTAAAGTTTTCGTTTTCACCGAGACTAAGCTCGACAAGGTTCGTGAGATCGGACAACGGGCTGAGATCTGTGATCGCATTTCCAGACAAATCGAGGACCGTGAGACCCGAAAGACCAGCCAACGGACTGATGTCAACGATCAGGTTATAGCTCAGGTTGAGTACAGTGAGATTCGTCAAGTTCGCGAGTAGTGAAATATCGCTGATGTAGCCGTTCTTCAGGTTGAGGACAGTGAGATCAGTCAAGAATTGGATTCCACTAAGGTCGTGTACATAGTTCGTTGCCTCCAGTTCCGTGAACCCCACGCCGACCACATCCGTGCTGAGGATCTCCCCTGTCGGCTTTCCAATGGCAGTCCGAACCCTTGACTCAAGGTCTTCATCGGCAAAGCAGATGATGAAGGCCCCTTCCCCGTCCGCTTCCCCACCGCAAGTATTGACTCTTACATCCACAAATCCCATGCCGTTCTCCCCGGCATCGATTGTAACCCTTCCCTCTTCGTTTTCAGTCAGAACCGAGTGATCCACATTTAAACCGATCCGGAACTGCTCATCCGGGTTCAAGACATTTTGGCCGGCATCCGTTAATGTGACGGATTGGAGATTGTCATAAGCGATCCATGTCAAAGGCACTGTCCCGATGTTGTACATATCGAATGCGGCATACACCTCCAAAGACGTGATAACGAGAGAAAGCGGCAGGACCTCCAATATCCCGCTCGGTTGCACTTCTCCTTCCCCTTCTGCTCCCGCCGGCACTTCTCCTTCTCCCTCACCTTCACCAATTTGTTCCCCTTCGCCCTCGCCTTCTCCCGCGGGTGGAAATAGCCCGGGACACCCGAGGATCAGACCCGAAAGAGTGACCAGAATGATTGTCGCGATGAATACCTGGGTTAACTGTGTGGTTTTCATGACGTTGGTCCTCCCTCCCTCTGAGATTGTTCCGTACGACGCACGAACAAAGATAACCAATTATACCATTTAAGAAGTTAACATGATTCTGTCCCGTCAATACCTCCTTCGGATTCTGGCTATCAAGAATTTTGTTTGTGATTTGCCCCTGTGGAATCAATATGGGGTTCGGGGGTCGGCATAGGATCTGCCGATCATGGATGGTGCCGACCCCCGACGGCGAAACACTCGGCGGTCAGAACGGCATTGGCAACCCGAAGAAGCCGCTGCAACGGGCAACGGAATCCTCGAAGAGACCGGCGGGAGTTCCCAAGGTCAGCTCCCGTGCCGCCAACAGACCGTGGAAATTTATCCCGCGGCCGCCTCCGCTATTCTCCGCCTGCAGCTCGCCTTCCCCCCTTAGGGATTCCCCGATAAGTCTTGCTCCTCGTTTTGCTGACCAACCTTCCTTTGGCGGTGCTGCGGAGCTGGCTTAGCCCCAAAGCCCTATATTAAGCATCAACCGTGCCTCTTCAAAACCGCGAATCCGGACAATTTCTGTAATTCGTTTTGATTCCAGTGCTTGTGCAATGCAATCTGCCCGAACTCCCGAAAGACCCTCCTGCCTGAATCCAAGTATCTTCCTATATTAGATACACCTGGGTGAACGATTGGATACATCAGGGATTGGAGCAGGCCACTGTTTCGACCTGAAAAGGAGGCGTTTCAATCTGAAACAGACTCAATATTCCAGATTCTCACAATGGTGGACGACCGGAGGCTGCAACAACTGTAAGTTATTGACTGACAATATGATAGGAACTTAGTTCCCAAATGGGTGCTTGCTGCCATTCCCCGGCCTCGATTGGCATATCAGTTGCTTAATATATTGGCGGATTGATTGAAGGAATCAAGAGGCCGCACTGGCCCAAACTGGAAGAATCGGATGGATTCACATCCCAAAACCTTAAGGAGGTAGAGTTCATGACTCTAGTAAAATGGCAACCGTTCCGAAGCCCGTTGGCAGAGTTCGACGATATCCGTCAAGAGTTTGATCGCTTCTTCTGCAGAGGCTGGCCGACCGGTCTCGAGGAAGGCGCCTGGACCCCTGCCCTTGATGTCATTGAGCGGGAAAATGAGGTCATCGTGAAGGCTGAGCTTCCTGGTCTCGGCCATGAGGACATTGACCTGTCTATCGTGGATAACACGCTGACTCTGAAGGGCGAGAAGAGGCACGAGGCGGAGAAGACCGAAGGCGGTCACTATCGGAGCGAACGCGTATTCGGTTCGTTCCAGCGCACGATCAATCTGCCGTCCTACGTCGACGCAGATAAGGTGGCCGCCACATTCAAGGACGGTGTCCTGGATGTGCGGCTTCCCAAGCGCGAGGAAGCGAAGGTGAAGAAGATCAACGTCAATACCGGGTAACTTCGGGACAACGTAACGCAGAAGTAACAAAACGACCGCTCCGAACGGGGCGGTCGTTTTGTCATGATGTCCTTTTGACCTGGCTCTAAATCCTGTCCTTGGCCTCCTTCGCGCCCTCGGCTTCCATTCCCTGGACACGGGAAGCGGCGATTACGTTTGTGGCCCAGTTGGAGTCAGAGGAAGGGCAATAGAACGGTGTGACGACATCAACTTCCATCGCCGATGGCCTAAGGGATTTCGAGGCCGAAAATCAGGGAGGGCCGTAAAACCTTTATTTTCCTGGTTGCTTGTCAATGGTTAAACGTATTATGATATTAGATCCCGCACGTTTATATTCGCGGTTGGTTCATATGAAGAGAGCGGCCGCTCCGGCGCATTGCAAGTCTTCCCGAGGGGGGAAGTAGCTCCAGCAATTTTCCTGATCGCCGAAGCTTAGAAAAGCCACAAGGTCTTGACTGTAGTTAAGCTGAAAGCGGTTCTCTCAATGTGTTTGCTGCGCCCATTATCGGTGGGGGACAGGTCAATAAGTGAAAAATGATTTCGCAAAGGAACAAAGAGGGAACAAGTTGAGACAAGGGCCGATTACCAGCCTCCCCCCAAAAGGTTATATCCCTATCTGCCGGGCAAGTCTGGTCTCCGGCACTCGTCCCAACTTTGACATCTATGCTCGCTTTGGCAATAAGTATGTGCTGTTTCGCCAGAAGAATCTGGCGGACACAGGTAAAGAACTCACCGAATTGCAGGAGGAATTGCGCAAGATTCTTTTTATCAAGGTCGCGGACAGACATCAGTACGCGGAATACCTTGAGGAAAACCTCAAGTCAGTGATAGAGGCCCCCGAGGTTGATACCCTTGTTAAGGGGTCCATTCTACTGGACGCATCCAGGAATGTGGTCGAAGACCTCTTTGAGAAACCGGAAATCGGCCAAAACATCAAACGCGCCAGGTCCTTGTTGGAATTCACTGCGGATTTTATCTCCCAAGGAACCGAAAATGTGAAGCATCTCATGGCTCTATGCAGCTATGACTACCAGACCTATTCCCACTCTGTGAACGTGGGTGTCTATGCCGTTGCCTTGGCGGAGCGGCTCGGCTACTCTCGCTCCGAAGTTCGGGCTGTGGGTCTGGGGGCTTTGCTCCATGACATCGGCAAGATCCGAATTGACAAGGAGATCATCAACAAGCAAGGGCCATTGACCAAGGAAGAGTTCGAAGTAATCAAAACGCATCCAACCTATTCATATCAGATCCTGACAGAAGGAGTGCTACCTGAAAACATCGCTGCGGTGGGCCATGAACACCACGAGAAAATCGTTGGAGGCGGATACCCAAGGGGAATCGCAGGAGATGTGATGCATCCTTATTCCAAGATCTGCGCGATAGCCAATACGTTTGACATTTTAACTACAAATCGTTCTTATCGAAAAGCCTTAAGGAGCTTCGACGCCTTGAAACTAATGAAACATGAAATGCGCGGGTCGTTTGAAGCAAGTCGTCTGGATGAGTTCATCCGGCTCATGAGGGGGAAATAGATGGCTGAAATTCCCTTTGGCCAGTTCCTTTTGAATAATGGAACGATTGGCGAACAACAGTTAGAAGAAGCTTTGGAGTACCAGAATGAAATCGATTTATTCCTTGCGGAATTCGTCATCAAACAAGGCCTGCTCACACCAGAGCAGGTCAACGAAGTGTATTCCTACATAGGTACACAGGGGGGTGTTTTTACTGAGGCAGCTGTCAATCTTGGATACCTCAACGGGATTCAGGCAAAAATGGTCGATGACGAACAGCAACGACGGCACCGTTTCCTTGGCGAGATCTTGGTCATGCGCCGGATCCTTCCCGAATCGCAGGTTGACAAGTTGCTTCTTGCGTTCGAAAAAGAAAAGACACAAAACTTTAAGTAAGAGGGGATCTCCGCCGGCGTCCCGCGGCTTCGCCGCCTGGACGCTTCTCTTTTGCAGGAATCCAAGGGGTGCCGCAGGCGGCTTGTCCGCCCCCGCCATACTTCAAAAAGAAAACGGCCGGAGGAGATTTTGGTTCCTCCGGCCGTTTGTTCACGATGTCGTTTTCGACCATCGTTTAAAAGTCGTCCATTCCTCCACCCATGCCGCCGGGATGCGGAGGAGGTCCTTGTCCTTCCTTCTTGGATTCCGGCTTGTCGGCCACAAGACAATCCGTGGTCAGGAGAAGTCCCGCCACGCTTGCGGCGTTCTGCAGCGCGGTCCGAACCACCTTGGTCGGGTCGATGACGCCCGCCTTGACCAGGTCTTCGTACTTGTTAGTTTCCACGTTGTAGCCGACGGTTCCGGTCTTCGCCATGCAATGCTCAACCACCAGCGCGCCTTCACAACCTGCATTCTGGGCGAGCTGCCGGACCGGGTCCTGGAGCGCCCGCTTCACGATTTGGACGCCGAATTGCTCATCCCCTTCCAGATCGATCTTGTCCAGGGCCTTCAAGCAGCGTAGCAGAGCAATGCCGCCGCCGGGGACAACCCCCTCTTCGACGGCTGCGCGTGTCGCATGAAGCGCGTCCTCGACGCGAGCCTTCTTTTCTTTCATCTCCACCTCGGTAGCCGCACCGACATTGATGACCGCGATGCCGCCGGCCAGCTTCGCCAGCCGCTCTTGCAGCTTCTCGCGGTCGTAATCGGACGTGGTCTCCTCGATGGCACGGCGAATCTGAGTGATCCGGCCGGTGATGTCGGAGGTTTTGCCGCCGCCTTCGATGATCGTCGTGTTGTCCTTGTCGATCACGATGCGTTTGGCCCGGCCGAGGTCCTGGGTCTTCACGTTCTCGAGCTTGATCCCCATGTCCTCGGAAATACAGGTCCCGCCGGCGAGGATCGCGACATCACCCAGCATCGCCTTCCGGCGATCACCGAAGCCCGGGGCCTTGACGGCCGCGCACTTCAGGGTCCCACGCAGCTTGTTCACGACGAGAGTGGCGAGGGCTTCCCCTTCCACATCCTCGGCGATGACCAGCAGCGGCTTGCTGGACTGAGCGATCTGCTCCAGAAGCGGGAGGAGGTCCTTCATATTCGAGATCTTCTTCTCGTGAATGAGGATGAAGGCATCCTCCAGGACACACTCCATCGTTTCCGAATCGGTTACGAAATAGGGGGAGAGGTAACCCCGGTCGAACTGCATCCCCTCGACGACATCCAGCGTGGTCTCGATGCTCTTGGCCTCTTCGACGGTGATGGTTCCGTCTTTTCCGACCTTGTCCATCGCTTCGGCAATGATGTCGCCGATGTCGGGATCGTTGTTGGCGGAAATAGTACCGACCTGGGCAATCTCCTTAGTGTCCCTGACTTTCTTGCTCTGTTTTTCGAGCACTTTTACAGCTTCTTCCACGGCAAGGGCGACTCCGCGCTTGATAGCCATCGCATTCACGCCAGCCGTTACGCTCTTCAAACCTTCCCGGTAGATGCCCTCGGCCAGAATCGTGGCGGTTGTGGTTCCGTCCCCAGCCACATCACTGGTTTTCGAGGCCACTTCACGGACCATTTGCGCGCCCATGTTCTCGTATGGGTCCTCCAATTCGATTTCTTTGGCGACGGTGACTCCGTCCTTGGTCACAGTTGGGGCTCCCCATTTCTTGTCGAGGACCACATTACGGCCCTTGGGACCCAGGGTGACCTTGACGGCCCGCGCCAGTTTTGCTACGCCCGACAATATAGCCTGTCGAGCGTCTTCATCAAAAGCTAGCTGTTTCGCGGCCATCTTTGACCATTCTCCTTTGAATTCCACCGTTGGTCGTGTCCAGATTCGATTCTCGACACTTCCTTCGGTCGGTTGTGATTAAGTTTTCCCAACGTCTGGTTCTTCTCAGTCCTCCAGGATGGCCAGGATCTCGTCCGCGTGAAGGATGAGATGCTCGTCGCCGTTGAGGTTTATTTCCGTCCCACTGTACTTGCCAATGAGAACCCGGTCCCCTTTCTTGACTTCCACCGGGGTCCGCTTTCCTTTGTCGTCAAACTTTCCGGGGCCAACGGCCACCACCTTGGCATTGTGCGGTTTTTCCTTGGCCGTGTCTGGGATGACGATCTTGCCCTTGGTCGCTTCTTTCTCTTCAATCCGCTTGACCAACACTCGGTCGCCGAGAGGTTTGATCTTCATTCTCCGTACTCCCTCCTTTCTTCTTGTAGTATTTTGAATTAACTTCTCTGAACTACAGGAAAACGGGTGCTTCCATCACCCGTCTCCATTTCAAAACCCTTCGGTATTCCATAAATACCGAGAATACCGAGCCTGAAAAACACCCTGCGTTTTCGGGGAACGCGTTACTATACAACGATTTCCCGTTTGGCTCAATAGATCGGCTGTTCCGGAAGAACCGGACTCTGTGTTTTGGAAGGAAACTGAGGAGTCTCCCCCACCGCGAATGATTTGCGAACAAGCCGCTCTGCCTACCGCTCGGAGCCGATCAGTCGTCCACGACTTCGTAATCGGCATCCACGACCTTGCCGCCTTCGGGTCCGGGCGCTGCACTCTGGGTTTCCCCGGTTTGGCCCTGCTGGGGGCCGGGACCGGGGCCCGGTGCGTCGGCAGTCGCCTGATAGAGTTCCGTTGAAATTTCCTGCCAGATTTGGGTCAGGGCATCGGCCGCCGATTGAACCTCTGAGTCATCCGGTTTATCCAGGGCATCGCGGACCCGGCCGATGGCCGCCTCCAGCTTGCTTTTCTGCTCCGCGCTCAGCTTGTCCCCCAGCTCTTTGATCTGCTTTTCGGTTTCGAAGGCGAGGCTGTCGGCCTGGTTTCTGGCGTCAACCGACTCCCGCTTCTTCTTATCCTCCGTCGCATGGGCTTCAGCTTCTTTCACCATCCGCTGGATCTCTTCTTCTGTCAGACCGCTCGAAGCCTCGATCCGGATACTCTGCTCTTTTCCTGTCGCCTTATCCTTGGCCGAGACATGAATAATCCCATTCGCGTCGATGTCGAAGGCAACCTCGATCTGCGGAACTCCCCGGGGAGCGGGAGGAACCCCCTCCAGATGGAACCTGCCGATAGTCTTGTTGTTCAAGGCCATCTCCCGTTCGCCCTGCAGGACATGGACATCCACAGTCGTCTGGCCATCCGCAGCCGTCGTGAAGATCTCCGCTTTCCGTGTTGGAATTGTCGTGTTGCGCTCGATCAGCTTGGTGAACACACTCCCCTTGGTCTCGATTCCGAGCGAAAGCGGCGTCACATCCAGGAGAAGGATATCCTTCACCTCACCCGCAAGAACGCCGCCCTGGATGGCCGCTCCAACGGCCACAACCTCATCCGGGTTGACTCCCTTGTGCGGGGGCTTGCCGAAGAGATCCGTGACCAGCTTCTGAACGGCGGGCATTCGCGTCATGCCGCCGACCAGGATCACCTCGTCGATGTCTCCCGCGGCCAGCTTCGCATCCTGGATCGCCAGTTCGCACGGCTTTCGCGTCCGCTCAACCAGATCGTCCGCCAGTTGCTCGAATTTGGCGCGGGTCAATGTCATGTTCAGGTGTTTGGGTCCGCTGGCGTCAGCGGTAATGAACGGCAGGTTGATGTCGGTCGTCTGCGTCGTCGAAAGCTCGCACTTGGCCTTCTCAGCCGCTTCCTTCAAGCGTTGAAGGGCCATGCGATCTTGGCGCAGATCGATTCCCTGCTCTTTCTTGAACTCGACGGCGATCCAGTCGATTACGCGCTGGTCAAAGTCGTCTCCGCCCAGGTGCGTGTCGCCGTTCGTGGAAAGAACCTCGAATACCCCATCCCCCAGATGGAGGATCGAGACGTCGAATGTTCCGCCTCCCAAGTCGTAGACGGCGATCTTCCGGTCGTCCTTCTTGTCGAGGCCGTAAGCCAGCGAGGCCGCGGTCGGCTCGTTGATGATCCGCAGGACCTCCAGCCCCGCGACGCGGCCCGCCTCCTTCGTCGCCTGACGCTGCGAGTCATTAAAATAGGCCGGGACGGTGATCACCGCCTGCGTAACCTTCTCCCCCAGGTAGTCCTCGGCGGTCTGCCTCATCTTTTGCAGGACCATCGCCGAGACCTCGGGAGGGGAATGAGTTTTGCCTAGAGCGTTGACAAGGGCGTCCCCGTTGGGTCCCGCGTCAACCTGGTAGGGAACAAGGTTGATCTCCGAGCCGACCTCGGATTTCTTCCGTCCCATGAACCGTTTAATAGAGAAAATCGTATTCTCTGGATTCGAGATGGCCTGCCGCTTGGCGACCGCCCCCACCAGGCGCTCCCCTTCTTTCGTGAAGGCCACTACCGAAGGCGTAGTTCTTCCCCCTTCGCTGTTCGGGATGACGGTAGGCTCGCCTCCTTCGAGGACGGCCACGCAAGAGTTCGTCGTCCCCAAGTCGATACCTATTACCTTGCCCATAGAATCAGCCCCTTCTTCGTCCTATTGGAGATTTTGCAGAGATATTCAGATGACTTATGAGCAATCGCCATGCCTCATCAGGAGTTATGATGCATAGCGGGAGGACGACCTTATGAAACAATACATAACACGTTGACTATAAATAAGTTATTGAAATGGAACCAAATTACCGATGGCGAAATGGCGTTGCAGAATTATCATTGGACATCAAGAATTGTTTCGTTTTGAAACGGAAAATGTGTTTCATGTTGAAACAAATGGTGCGGAATCTCCTCCTTCTCTCTTCTCACCCACGATGCACCCTCCAAGCCAAAAAGCTCCGCCCTGATGTTGAGTGGTGAGCCAGGTCCCAATGGGCAAATTCGGCATATCCCTCCTGAATACCCTCGACCTACATTTCGCGCGAGCCAAGGCCGATAAAAACCTGGGAAGGCCCGAGTGCGCCGGCGTCTTTGATCGGGAGTCGTGTGCCTGAGGGGCCAACTCAAAAATCTGGAAAAGGATTCTTTGAACGTCATCTCCAAATCAACCGGTTCGAAAGAATCACAAAAGCCAGGAGGAAACAACGAAATGGGACATATAAGAACACTTACCCATAAATCGAATACGCGATCCATCGGGCCGCTCCCCGCACAAAAAAATGCGGAGGCATTCACGCGGTTTGGAGAGGCCTTCACGATCCTGGGGCTGATCGTCGGCGGGGTCGGTGCGCTCGCGACAGGGTTCGCGGACCTTTTGGTGTTCGGTGAAGAGAACAAGAGGACATAGAGGGTTTCTATCCCTTCCTGAGAATACGGGATTAGCTGAAGAGGGAAAATGATGAAGAAACCGACTTTCTATTTATGGTTAGGGCTGATGGTGGTTGCTCTGTCAGGGAAGGCTTTTGCCGACGAACCGGGGCCGTCCGTTCGGGAACGGGAACTGGAGCGGAGGCTCGAGCGGCTCGAAGAGCGCTTGATGGAGCTCGAGAATCGTCTCGCGGAATCCGAAGGCAACCCCGAACGCAAACCGGCGGCTGAGTTGGAAGACCGAGTCGCCACCATTGAAGAGGATTTGGAAAAGTATCGCGACCCGTTGACAATGCGCCCGTATTGGAAAGATGGGCTGAACCTTGAGACAAACGACCAAGCCTTCAAGCTTCGTTTCGGCGGTCGGATCCAAAGCGACTGGGCGTTCATCAGTGAGGACCGGAATGTAAGGCGTCTGCTGGGAGATTTTGAGGACGGTGCGGAATTCAGGAGGGCGCGCTTGTTTGTGTCCGGGACCGTTTACGACCGGATTGATTTCAAAGCGCAATATGATTTTGCCGGCGGTGACGTGGGTTTCAGAGACGTCTACTTCGGTCTGCGTGACATACCGTACGTTGGACTTCTACGCGTGGGGCATTTCAAGGAGCCCTTCAGTCTCGAACAGCTTACCAGCAGCAACTTCATGACCTTCATGGAAAGAGCGCTGCCGAATGCTCTGGTTCCAGCACGGAATATGGGAATCATGTTCCGGAACCATGTCTTGAATGACCGGCTGACCTATGCCGTTGGCGTGTTCCGCGAATCGGATGCTTTTGGCGATGCAGACGGAGAAGGGGAATTCGCTGTCACGACACGTCTGACGGGGCTTCCCTGGTATGCCGATAACGGCCGGAAGTTGCTGCACCTCGGTTTCGGCTATAGCCACCGAAGCCCTGAGGACGACATGATCCGTTTCCGGCAGCGGCCCGAGGCTCACCTCGCTCCGCGATTCATCGATACGGGGATGATTTCCGCTGAGGAGCTCGATCTGTTCGGGGGCGAGCTGGCTCTTGTTTACGGCCCCTTCTCGCTGCAGGGTGAGTTCATTTACGCTGCTGTCGAAAGTGATGGTCCCCCTGACGACTTCCGGGAACGGAATCCCGACTTCTACGGTTACTATGCCCAGGCGAGTTATTTCCTCACAGGCGAACATCGCTCCTATAGAACCTCGGGCGGGTACTTCGACATGGTGCGTCCGAGAAAGAACTTCAACCTCTGGGACGAAGAGGGAGAGCGAGGCTGGGGAGCATGGGAAGTGGCGGCCCGATACTCGAGTCTGGAACTCAGTGACGACGGTGTGACGGGTGGATCGCTGGGCAACATCAGCCTGGGGCTGAACTGGTACCTCAATCCCAATACGCGTCTGATGCTCAATTACGTGTATGCCGACCTCGACGCCGACGGCCCGCTTGTTCCCTCCGTCGGCGATGCGAACATCCTCCAGATGCGGTTCCAGTTGTTTTTCTAGTACGAGAGCGCTGGAAGAGGGAGCCGCCAACATCGCTGAAGACGTCATCTACATGTTGAAAGGCGAGATCAGCCGTCACCCAACCGCGCGCACCCATTGATCCAGCATGACAACTTTGAAGAAAGGGTGGGCTTAGTCCGTGGCGGAGTATTCGCTAGACGAGGAGACCATGGGGACGAGTTCTTCTTCACTGAGATCCCCCATCGCGGTCAAGATTATGCCCCCGGGCTTCACCGTTTCCACCATGGTCAGGTTGTCGTTTTGCCAGACCCAGACTGGCGGGTTGTGGTCGGGGAGAAGCCGGGCATTCTCCGGTCTCGGGGAGCTTTGCCCGGACTCTGGGGATTGGAAGAAGGAAATGCAGGTCAGTCCGTCAAAAAAGACCATGTGGAGCAGATCGTTCTCTCCATTGAAGGAGGAGTGGGCTGCGCGGGTCAGCTCGAATCCCTTCGGGATCTCCTCTGGAAAGTACGTCGCGTTCGACCGTGACCTCGCCAGCTTGTCCAAATCGGCCACCCCCTGGGTGGGCGATGTCGGCGCCAGCTCGAGATCCTTTTCCCGGGCGGGATCGAACAGCTTCAGATCGATGTTTGTATCAGGCACGAAAGACATGAACTCGATAGTTCCCCGGATCTCACCTGATCGGGATCGATCGACGCATTTGAGAGTGAAAAGGCAGTGGCTGTCAAGCCAGATTTCTCTGGAGGGCCGGCCGGGGTAATTGGATTCGAGACGATAATGGAACGCCGGGCGACCGCAGATCGTGTCTTCGCCCTCACTGATCAACTTGTAGTTCTTCTCGATCAACTCCAGCGCTTCGCCCGCCTTGGGCAGGGCCTGCGTGACCAGAAGAGCGATCCGGCGGCACTCGGAGAATCCCTTGCGCATCCAGACCTCAGGGCCGTTGCGAATAGCTAAGAAACCTGCGGCCTTCTCCGGGTACCGGAACGAGACCCGCATGGCCCCGCTGGGAATGCCGAGAATCTCCGCCTCATACACGTGGTTGGCTCCCCCGGAATTGATTTGTATCCGTTCCAGACCGCGATAGCTCCAGCTCGAGCACTTGTCGCTTATCGCCGCGATCAATTCTCGAGGAGTCTTGAAGCTCTCGGACAGGGCGGTCGTACAGAACGCGAAAACGGTCACCAGACCGAGACCGAATTTCCACGCAGCTTTCACCTTCACCTGTAGAATTTGCGTTTTCAAATTACTGAAGGATGGGAGCGATTGACTGTGAATTGAAAACGAGAGGTTACCTGATTCCATAGTCATTTCTCGCAGTCAAGATAAACCTGGATGAATGCTTCTCCTGAACAACAGGGACTTTCCATTTCCATGCTCTCAATAGGAATAACTGGTCAGGAACACCGCGGGTGTCGCCGGATTCGCCGGGAAGGGCTGACTCATTTCGGTCTCGAGCATCAGCCTTCCATGCTGGGCGAGCAGGAACTCCTCTCTGGAGAGCTGCCGCGATTCCTCTACGTATACCGTCGGTCGCTGGGCAATGTCGGTCGGCGCCTGGGAGGCGTTTTTTATGATTGCCATGGTTGTGACCAGAACCAGCAGAACAGCAGCGACCGAGCCCGCCGCGACCCAAAAACGGCTGAATGGGCGGACCTTCCGCGTCTTTTCTTCCGCCACATTGGCCCGGATCCGAGTCCACAGCCAGTCACCCGGCGCGGAGAGTTTCATCTTCGACGCCGTGGCGCTCAGGAACTCCTGCAACCGGAGCGACTCCTGGCAGGGTGGGCAATGCGACAGGTGGTCACGCACCTCGGCTTGTTGATTAGATGGGAGGATTTCGTCGATGTAGTCTGGGAGCAGTTTTTCGAATTGGCGGCATCTCATGGTTGTTTTTCCTTCCTCGATTCTCCTACCTGTATTTCGGAAGGTTAACCGTCTGGGTTCACATAATCCCTAATAAGGTCCTGTAAATAAGGCCGAATGCTTCTATGGGCTCGGCTCAATCTGGATTTTACGGTCCCTTCAGAACAGCCGACGATCTCGGCGATCTGACGGCTGGTTAGCCCTTGAAAGTGGCGCAACACCAACACGGTGCGGTGGTGGACTGGAAGATGTTGAAGGGCCTCCTTGAACCGCTGTTCCACCTCCTGCCGGGAGGAAGTCACGTCGGGGGTTTCAACACCCTCATTCCATGGGGACCGGACCTGAATCCGCTCTTCCAGCTCCACGTCGGTCGAATCGATCCTCTCCAACCGGTTCTTGCTTTGCTTGCGCTGAAAGTCGATGCTTGTGTTGACGGCCAGCCGAAAGAACCAGGTCGAAAAGCTAGATTGAAATTTGAATTTTGGGAGCTTTCGGTACAGTTTGATGAAGATTTCTTGAACTACGTCGGCCGCTAGCGAATGATCGTGGGTCATCGAATAGGCCGTACTGAAAGCCCTGTCTTTAAACCTCCTGTAAATCTCCTCAAATGCGGGTTCATCGCCGCCCTGGATTTGGCGCACCAGGACTTCGTCGCTGGGCGCTTCTTCCTTGCCCGGAGCCACCCCGGGCGCGCCAAGGTTCTTTTCATTCGACGCAGATTTATCCACCGCCGTTCCCATTGGATTGCGGCTCCGAAAGCGAAAGAGCCCCACCTGACGCGGGGCTCGGGCGTGACACAACATCTATACCAAGGAAATTGAGGCTAGTAGCGGAATACCAGGCTTCGGGAATCTTCCTCGAAAACGCTGGTTCCCAGGGGATAATCGTACATCGGCTCGTCCGTCCCGGGGATCGGGGCTGCCACTATTTCCACGACTCCCGCAATAGCCCGTGTCGCTCCCCGTGCAACACCCGCGAAAGGGCCCACAAAGATCCCATAAAAGGGATTCACGTCCTTGGAACCATTCACTACGGCAATGGGAATCTCGGCCGGAGCTTTAATTATATTCAAAACCCCTCGACCCAGAGACTCCAGCGGGTTCGCATAGGCCGACGCCGGTATCGCTGCCAAAAGCCCCACCAGGACAAGCCCAAGGGCCATTCTCAACACTTCCGACCTAATCCGGCTTCCGATTCTCATCTGGCTATTCCCCTTTTGGATTTACCGCCCCAATCGAAGTGGTCCGAGTATACACTGTAAAGGCCGGAAAACCCCCCTTCCGGCGCCCCTACTCCTCCAGGAACTCCTCTTCGTCCTCCTCCTCTTCAGGCATCGCCTGCATCGCGTCCTGTCCCCCTTGTTCCAGGACTTCATCGGCCACGAAAATAGGACATGAGGTCCGAACCGCAATGGCGATGGCATCGCTGGGGCGGCAGTCGATCTTGATTACCTGCTTCTCGGAATTCGTCCCTTCTTTCTCCACCAGCAAATTGGCGTAGTAAGTGCTCGCCTCCAGCTTGTAGATTTGAACTCGCTGAATGTTGCTCTTGAAGCCCTTGAGGATGTACACAATCAGGTCGTGAGTCATCGGGCGCCCGATATCCACCTTCTCCATGGCGCTTTGGATGGAGAAAGCTTCGGCCCCGCCAATCCAGATGGGCAGGATCCTCTCGCCGTCTTTGAGGACAACGACTGGACGCCTATGATTGTCGACGGTGACACCGGCAACGGTCATCTCGACCATGAATAGACTCCTCTCTGGCTGCTTTCAACGAATTATACCCCCGTAAAATAGGCATTGCAAGGCGATTTTCCGCCTCAATCCGCGAAATACAGGGCCTTTGGATGTTCTGGTTGCGACTCTCATGTGGTTTTCGTTATAAATAGGACTACATTGTGAACAGGATGCTCTGTAATCTTTCAGGATTCTCTTTTGGACTTTCCACAATCGATCGATAATTCACTTTTCCTCGTTTCGGGTCCTTGTGTGATTGAATCGGAGGACCTGTGTCTGCGTGTTGCGGCAGGGCTCCGGGAGATCTGCGAACGGATCGGAATTCCCTTTGTCTTCAAGTCGTCCTTTGCCAAAGCGAACCGCACGTCGATCCATTCATTTCAAGGTCCCGGCCTGGAGGCAGGTCTTCGAACTCTGGCAAAGGTTAAGGCGGAGTGTTCCGTTCCCGTCCTGACCGATATCCATGAACCGGATCAAGCCGACGCAGTCGCGGAAGTGGTAGACGTGATTCAGATTCCCGCTTTCCTATGCCGTCAGACGGAACTTATCCTGGCCGCCGGCCGGACGAACAAGATCGTCAATCTCAAGAAGGGGCAGTTCCTCGCGCCTTGGGATATGAAACATGTCGTGGAAAAAGTGGAGTCAACCGGGAATCGCAAGATCTGGCTGACGGAACGCGGCACCTGTTTCGGTTATAATACCTTGGTGGTCGACATGCGGGCTATACCGAGGTTGAAACAGCTCGGCTGCCCCGTGATTTTTGATGCGACGCACAGCGTGCAGATCCCGGGAGGGCAGGGGGCGTGTACTGGGGGCGAGCGCGAATTTGTTCCCAGTCTCGCCAAGGCGGCCGTGGCAGCCGGGGCCGACGGTCTTTTCATCGAGGTCCATGAAGATCCCGATGCCGCCCTCAGCGACGGGCCGAACTCGCTGCCCCTGGACCAAGTAGAGGAACTTCTCAAGCTTCTGTTGGAGATTTACTCAGTCGTTTCATCGAAATAGGCGGCTGCCGCCCACACCAACCCATGAACCAAGCAGTCAAGGCTCTCACTCCCGCAGAAATCGTGAAGCGGGGAGTTGAAATCATTGTCACGGAATCGGATGCCCTTTCCCGGGCGGCCGAGAATCTGGGCTCCGACTTTGCCGACGCAGTCAGCCTGATTGCGCAGTGTCAGGGAAATGTGGTTTGCACGGGTATGGGGAAGGCGGGGTACATCGCCCGGAAGATCGCGGCGACATTCGCCAGCACCGGAACGCCTTCCATGTTTCTCCATCCCGCCGAAGCCGTTCACGGGGACCTTGGGATCGTCACAGAACGCGACATCGTTCTGGCGATCTCGAATAGCGGCGAAACGGAAGAGCTGACGCGGCTGCTCCCGCTGATCAAGGAGATCGGAGCGAAGCTGCTCGCTTTGACCGGAGGCCGAGACTCGACACTTGCGAAATTCAGTGATTTTCTGATCGATTGCGGTGTGGCCGAGGAGGCCTGTCCCCTGGGGCTCGCTCCAACCGCCAGCACGACGGCGGCCCTCGCGGTCGGTGATGCCATGGCGATGGTTGTCCACGAGATAAAGGGATTCTCCGAGGCGGATTATGGGTTTCTGCATCCCGGGGGATCCCTCGGGCGTCGGCTGACAAAGGTCCGGAATGCCATGAGATCCGGGGAAGGAAACCCGATGGTTCACGAGGACGCCTCCGTTAAAGAGGCCCTGAAGATCGTCACCCAAGCGAAAGGGGGCGCCGTTCTCGTAACCGACAAGAGCGGGCGGCTGACCGGGATCTTCACCGATGGCGATCTCCGGCGAGCCTTGCTGGTCAATGATAACTTGCTCGAGGTTCCCGTCAGCGAAGTCATGATCGTCAGGCCCAGAACCATCACTGCGGACCAGCTCGCGGTGGAAGCGGTCCGGATCTGCAGAGAAAACAAGATCGGCGAGATTCCGGTGGTCGATGAAAACGGCCATCCTATTGGCGTCTTCAACTCAAAGGATTTTCCCGGTTGGTGACGCGACCACGAAATAATCGCCGCCGACATGTGCGACAGGTTCAAAGTTGACACCGAAACTAGGGTGGGGCTCGCCCCATGTTGCTGATTGAATGCTCGTTTCCTCGATTTCCGGCATCCTGACAGCCCTTTCGTTTCCTAATTTCAAACTCTATCCCCTGGTCTGGCTGTCCCTTGTCCCTCTGATTCTGGCCATTCGCAACAGAACCAAGTGGGGAGCCTTTGGCCGAGGCTACCTCGCCGGGTTTATCTGTAACGGAATCGTTCTCTACTGGCTGGGCACCCTGGCCTACTGGGCAGGCGCCTTAGGCTTCCTCGGCCAGGTCGCCCTGGTGGCGTACCTGGCGCTGTACTGGGGCCTTTTCGCCATGCTGGCCTCGGTTCTTGACCGCCGCTGCCGGGTTCCCCTCTATTTGACCCTGCCCCCCCTCTGGATTCTCCTCGAATTTGCCCAATCGCGGCTGTTTACAGGCTTCGGATGGTCCCTTCTGGGCTATACCCAGGGTCTGCTCCCGGTGGAAAACAATCTCATCCTCCAGTGGGCTTCCATCGGCGGGGTGTTCATTGTTTCATTTTGGATCGTCCTGGTTAATGTGCTTGTTGTTTGTGCAATCCTCTCGTTTCGGCGGGGCGTCCGCAACATTATCAGACATTCACTCGCCGCCCTCGCCGTCCTCCTTATCGCCCACATTGGGGGCTGGAGACTCCTGGCGTATTCCGGCGGGACCTCGGCCCCTCGACCCGATCCGGCTGATCCAGACGCCATCAGGGTGGCCGTGGTCCAGCCTGCGCTGAGTCTCTACGAGAAGTGGCGTCCTGAGTACCGCAGGCGTGTCATCCAGACCGGCATAGATCTCACGAGCCGAGCATTCCGACAGAAGCCAGAGCCCGAGCTTGTCATCTGGCCGGAGGCAGCCATTCCCCTCCGCGTCAACCAGAACTCGAGATTCCCCACGGACAGGGACCTTGGGGACCTTGTCCGATTCACCGCGGCCCGGAATGTCTATCTCTTAACCGGGGGAATGTGGGTCGAGACGGTGGAGCTGCCGGAGGAATCGGAAGGTTCGGGCAGGCCGGCGAAACGAACGAAAACCATGAACTCGGCCTTCCTTCTCTCCCCGGAGGGCGAGATCCTGGACCGATACGACAAGGTTTATTTGACCCCATTCGGTGAATACACCCCGCTCCAGGAGCTTCTTCCCTTCATGGGACAGATCTCCTTCACGGGAGAGGGGATCACTCCGGGAAAGGAGCTCCGCCCCCTGGAATTCCTCGATCATCGCCTGGGGATCCTGATCTGCTTCGAAACGGTTTTCCCGGAAGTTGCACGTGAAATGAAGCGAAACGGGGCCGATGTGCTCGTAGCCATGACCAATTTGGCCTGGTTTGGGGCCAGCGCTGCTCGGGAGCAGGAACTATCCCTGTCAGTCTTCCGGTCGGTGGAGAACCGGTTGAGCATGATCCGTTGCGCCAACTCAGGTATTTCCTGCTTTATCGACCCTTGGGGGCGGGTATCGGGCGTTGTCAAATCCCCCGGCATGGGGATCGGATTCTCGCCGGGGGTATCCGTCGGGACCGTTCAGATGGGCGCGCGTCCCTCATTCTACTCCCGTCATGGAAACGTTTTTGTATTTGTCTGCGGGCTGTGGCTCGTCGGGGCGGTCATTTATGGGGTTTTGGGTGGAAAGGGCCGAGAATCCGGGAAACGAAGACCTCCTGCAGAGTCGGGAGAATGAGCGGATGGGATGAAACACTCTTGACCTGCACAAGTCTTTCATGTATATTGGTTTACATTGGGAGGCAACTCCCGGATGCAAGTCCGGGACATGTTTTGGTGGGTAGGACTGAGTGGTAAGTGCGGGAGGGAACTTGAGAATTTCGCCGACCGCCTGGGAGGGGAATTGGGAATAAAGATGAGGCTGGCCGGCCGGATGGGGCAGAATCCGCTCAAGGAACCGGCTCACTGCAAACGATAAAACTTATATGAGACTCTGGAAAACAGAAGCGTGGGCTTTGTGCTTGCTCACGCTGTTTTTATTGCCGGCTCCCGCGGCGGATGGCGAGACCAAGATTTCCATCGGGCCGGGCGCCTGGTCCGTACAGGGCAATGACGGCCGCATTTACCTCGAAATCGCCCCCCCCAGCGGAACCACGGCCGCGGCGAAGGCACAGGAATACCTCGCCCCGGGTCAGCCAACCACTCCCTATCGTGGAAAAGCGGTTGTGCGACTTCCCTTTTCGAGGCTGAGCGAGAAGCATCAGCTTCCCGTATTCATTTCCCTGTACCCAAACGATTATCTGGATGCGTCGACCGGGCGGTGGGTGCACTATGTGTCCTACGAGGGAGAGGCCTTGTGGAGTATCGCGGAATGGCTCACAGGCCGGGGAGCAAACTACAAGGCCATCGTGCGGGAAAATCGCCTGAGGAGCGAAACGATCCGCAAGGGTCAAAGGCTGTTCATCCCAAAGAACCTGATCCTTCCCGTATTTCGAAAGGCTCAGGCCAACAACATATTCGTGGGAAGCACCGATCGCTCCGGCCAGTTGAAATACCAATCCGACCAGGAAGGAATGTATGCCTTGTACACCCTCAAGCGGGGGGAGACGCTTTATAAAAGCGTGGTTGGACGGTTCACCGGACGCACCATCGCAACAGACGTGAACGACGCCGTGAAGATTCTCGTCGCCCGCAATCGAATTCGGGACGCGAAACGGCTACAGCCCGGGACCGGGATCAAGATCCCAATCAGACTGCTGTCTCCGGAGTACCGACCCCCCAACGACCCGGAGCGAGTTCAAATGGAAACAGACCAGCGCAGGATCTGGAATCTCCCGCCCATTACCCCCAAGAGGTCTCTGCGTGGGATTATGGTCGTCCTCGACCCGGGTCACGGCGGAATCGACCCCGGCGCCACTGCAGGGACAATCCATGAGGACGAGTACACTTACGATCTGATGTGCCGTATTCGGGAACTACTCATCTCCGAAGGGGCGGAGGTGGTCTCGACGGTGTGGGATTCCAGGCAGGGCTTCAAGCCGAACAACAGCCGGAGTATCCGTCCTGATCGAAATGAGTACATTAACGTATCACCGCGAAGGATCAAGATGGATAACAAGAGGGTTTCCCTTCCCCTCCGGTTCTACAAGGCCAACGCGGTGTACGATGAATTTATGCGGAACGGGGGGAACAAAGACAACATCGTCTTCACCAGCCTTCACATCGATTCCCTGCACTTCTCCATGTACGGGGCGATGGTTTATTACCCCCGACCCTCGCTCTCACGCGGGTCATACGTTTTTCGCGATGCAACGCTTGCAAGCCGGATTAACGAGGTGGGCAACTCGCGCCGAATCCCGGAATCCTCACACTCGTCAAGGACGTACGCGATGAGTCGGTCCAAGAAGCTTGCCGACCAGGTCATCGACTCGATAAAGCATTACAAGGGGGGGCAAAACCGGCCTGCGGTTGATCCGGACAAGCCGAGCCGCGACTATTTTGTGCGACGCGGGAAGTTTGTCATGCTGCCGATCCTGAAGCACAACAAGATCCCGACCAAGATCCTCCTGGAAGTCCTCAATCTGCAGAACAAACACGATCGGGAACGGCTTTTGGATCCCAAATTTCGCCAGTGGGTCGCCGAAGCCTACGTCGACGCCCTCAAGAAATTCTACGAGATCTGATCCCCTCTCTCTTCTCAGCCTCCAGGTAGACCAAGAAATTAATCTCCCACCCCGCCTCCTCGCATCATCGTCCGAAGAATACAAACAACACAAACAATTATTTGCTTGCCATGGAGGCCATAATCGGCTAATGTCCCGCTTTATGCAGATGATGCATAAGTTCGCCGGGTTTTAGATTCCGTTAAGGAAAAGATCCGGGGATAAGCGGGTGCGGTCACGAGAAGGGGAATTTAGATGGAGGTCAAGGCAATGAGGAGTGGACGAATGTCGCAAATGAAATTAGTTGCAAGGGTTTTATTGATTGTTCTAGCGGTTGGATGGACGGAGGTCGCCGAAGGACAATTACCCGCCACGGTCGATCTAAACTCCAGCGAAGAAGACACACTCATCTACGGCGCGACGGCGAGCGACAATCTGACGAAGGCGGGCGCGCTGGCGGTGGGGGACCTGAACGGGGACGGTATCGATGACATCATTCTTGCAGTGGAAGAGGCCGACGGCCCCTTGGACGGGCGCGCCAAGGCGGGGGAGGCGTATATCTACTTCGGCTCCGGCTCTCTGACCGGGATTCGGGACATTGCCGGCGTCGAAGGCGCCGCTCCGGATGTCATCATCTACGGCGCCACGGCGGGCGACTTTCTGACGTCCCGGGGCGCCCTGGCGGTGGGGGATATGAATGGGGACGGCATCGATGACCTCATCCTCGTAGCGCCGTTAGCCGACGGTCCATCGGACACTCGGATTCAGGCGGGGGAGGCGTATATCATCTTCGGCGGATCAGGGCTCAATTCGACCCCGACCATTGACCTGGACAACAGCGAAGAGGATGTCACCATCTACGGCGCCACGGCGGTCGACCTTCTGACGGTGCAAAACGTTCTGTTGGGGGGCAGCGCGCTGGCAGTGGGAGACCTGAACGGGGACGGTATCGATGACCTCATTCTCGGAGCGCTACATGCCGACGGCCCCTTGGAGGGAGGCGAGGGCGAGGGTGAAGGAGAGGGCGAAGGAGAAGGGGGCCCATCAGAAATGCGGGATGGCGCTGGGGAGGCGTATATCATCTTCGGCTCGTCAAGCCTCCCCTCGACCATCGACCTGAACAGCAGCGATGAGGACGTCACCATCTACGGCGCCACAGCGAGCGACAGTTTGACGTCCGACGGCGCGCTGGCAGTGGGGGACGTGAATGGGGACGGCATCGAGGACCTCATTCTCGGAGCGGCGGGAGCCGACGGCCCATCGGACGGGCGGGATGCCGCTGGGGAGGCGTATATCATCTTCGGCTCGTCAAGCCTCCCCTCGACCATCGACCTGAACGGCAGCGATGAGGACGTCACCATCTACGGCGCCACGGCGGTCGACCTTCTGACGACGGGCGGCGCGCTGGCGGTGGGGGACCTAAATGGGGACGGTATCGATGACCTCCTTCTCGGATCGAGTCTTGCCGACGGCCCATCGGACGGGCGGGATGGAGCGGGCGAGGCGTATATCCTCTTCGGCGGTTCGAGCTTGAACTCGACCTCGACCATTGACCTGGACAGCAGCGATGAAGATATCACCCTCTACGGCGCCACGGCGGGCGACAGTCTGACGGCGGGCGGCGCGCTGGCGGTTGGGGACGTGAATGGGGACGGCATCGAAGACCTCCTTCTCGGAGCGTGGCCGGCCGACGGCCCATCGGAGGGGCGGGATGCCGCAGGGGAGGCGTATATCCTCTTCGGGGGATCGGTGCTGAATTCGGCGTCGACTATCGACCTGAACAGCAACGGTGAGGATGTCACCATCTATGGCGCCACGGCGGTCGACAATCTGACGAGAGACGGCGCGCTGTCGGTGGGGGACCTGAACGGGGACGGTATCGAGGACCTCATTCTCGGAGCGTTTGCAGCCGACGGCCCATCGGACGGGCGGTCTTTCGCAGGGGAGGCATATATCATCTTCGGCGGATCGGGGCTGAATTTTACGGGCTTCATAGACCTGAACAGCAGCGATGAGGATGTCACCATTTACGGCGCCACGGCGAGCGACGCTCTGACGGCGGACGGCGCGCTGGGGTTGGGGGACCTGAACGGGGACGGCATCTTGGGGGACCTGAACGGGGACGGCATCGATGACCTCATTCTTGGAGCGAAGGCGGCCGACGGCCCATTGGACGGGCGGTCCGCTGCGGGGGAGGCGTATATCATATTGGGTTCTGGCGCGTTTGATGCCGCCACGGTGAAGCAGACCGACCACGCCGGCGATCCCCTGCCGGAAGAATACGGGACAGCGCGCTCGATCGTTGATTACGATTCCGGAAGTAACAGCAGTACCACCACAGTGACCTTGACCCGGAACGACACGGGCGTGAACCTGGATCTCTCGACAGTGGCTGATGTCAATTGGGAATTAACGAGTGATCGCACAAGTTTCAGCGCGGATATCACGTTCCATTATCTGGAAACTGAGATTGCAGGCCTCGATGAAACGATGCTCCAACTGTTTTCGTCGCCGACTCTCGGCGGGACCTATTCACCCCTGACCACGACTTTGGACGAGGATCTGAACCTGGCTTCTGTGTCCGGCGTATCGAGTTTCTCGTTTTTTGTTCTTGCAGACACGATACCCGGTGGAGAAGGTGAAGGCGAAGGTGAGGGCGAGGGTGAAGGCGAGGGCGAAGGAGAAGTAGAAGGGGAGGAAGGCGACGGAGAAGTGATTGGTGGTGAAGGTGAGGGCGAGGGAGAAGTAGAAGGGGAGGAAGGCGACGGAGAAGGTGAGGGCGAAGGAGAAGTAGAAGGGGAGGAAGGCGACGGAGAAGGTGAAGGCGAAGGTGAAGGTGAGGGCGAAGGAGAAGTAGAAGGGGAGGAAGGCGAAGGAGAAGTAGAAGGGGAGGAAGGCGAAGGAGAAGTAGAAGGGGAGGAAGGCGACGCGGAAGTGATTAGTGGCGAAGGTGAGGGAGAAGGCGAAGGAGAGGGTGAAGGAGAAGGCGAAGGTGAGGGCGAAGGCGAGGGTGAGGGAGAAGGAGAAGGCGAGGGAGAAGGAGAAGGTGAGGGAGAAGGAGAAGGCGAAGGTGAGGGCGAAGGTGAAGGCGAGGGTGAAGGGGAAGGAGAAGGCGAGGGTGAAGGCGAGGGTGAAGGTGAAGGTGAAGGCGAAGGTGAAGGTGAGGGCGAAGGAGAAGGTGAGGGAGAAGGCGAAGGAGAAGGTGAGGGAGAAGGCGAAGGAGAAGGTGAGGGAGAGGAAGAACCCACACCAGGCGGTACATACTCGTCACAACAGGCTATAGCGGCAGGAACGAATGTGGAAACATTGACCGGCATTCGCGGTCTCCGAGACGGCCTATTAACAGATAACCGCACGGCCTGGCACTTGATGAGTATTTACTACAGTCCGCAAACCGAGGAGACAGTGGAAGGAACACTCGCCAGCGGCACTGCCACTTCCATCGTCAAGTATGGTGTTTATCGGTCCGCCGGATTCATCGGAAAGGCGGACGTGTTGATGAAAATTTTGTGGGCGTCGCTCCTCGGCGGGGCCCTACTTGCCATTTCTCGGAAACTTGGGAGAGAAATTCCGAGGTAGCAGGGACAAACACTCGAAAAGAAGAGGAAATCTCTGTTCTTGGCGGGAAGGTACGGCCAGTCTATGCCGGCCTTCTCGCCGTGTGCCTTATCCTTCGCCACATCCCGTGTCCTGCCTCCCCCTCCTTGACAGCCTGTATTGGCCGGGATATAGTCTTTTTCGCCTCCAATGAAGTAGAGTCATTTCCGCTTGTTATTCGGGGGATTACGAAACGTGGGTGAACGGAAAAAGAAGCTTTTTATTCAGACTTACGGCTGCCAGATGAACTTCCGCGACTCGGAAGTCATCGCCAGCCTGATGAAGAAGGAGAATTGCGAGCTCACTTCCTGCCGGGAAGAGGCCGACATTATCCTCTTTAATACCTGCTGCGTGCGGGAACACGCCGACCAGCGGCTGTACGGCACCGTCTCGCAACTCAAGCGGCTCAAACAGCGCAATCCTAATCTTATTATCGCCGTGGGCGGCTGCCTGGCCGAGAAGGACAAGGAGCTGATGACTAAGAAGCTCCCCCATGTGGATGTGGTCTTCGGCACTCACGCGATCTACGAGCTGCCCAAGCTCATTTCCGAGGCTGTCGAAAAGTCCCGCAACGGAAACTCTCTTCCCGTGCTCCGGGTCGGCGGGACGCGGCCGATTATCTCTCAGGCCGAATTCGGCCTGCGGGCCGATGGGCATCGGGCGTGGATCACCGTCTCAGAGGGCTGCCATCATCGCTGCTCGTTCTGCATCGTCCCCCATGTCCGAGGCCACGAACGGAGTAAGCCGGTTGATTTGATAATGGAGGAGGTCCGCGCCGCTGTTGATGAGGGCTATCCCGAGATCTGCCTGCTGGGGCAAAACATCAATTCGTATGGGAGGGACCTGCCTGAGCGGCCGACTCTCGTGGATCTTTTCGAGCAATGCAACGAAGTGGACGGACTGCGGCGAATTCGTTTCGCCACCTCCAACCCAATGGATATGACCGACGCCATCCTTGAAGGAATGGCCCAAGTGCCCAAGGTCTGCGAATATCTCCATCTCCCCCTCCAATCCGGCTCGGACCGGATCCTTTGGGAGATGCGTCGAGGCTACAAGTTGGAGCGGTACCGCGAGATCATCACCAAGGGGCGTTCGCTGATGCCTGACCTTTGCCTCTCGACGGATATCATTGTCGGATTTCCCGGCGAGACGGAAGAGGATTACGAAGCGACCTGTGAGGCTGTGCGGGAGATTCGGTTCGACGGCGCATACGTCTTCAAATATTCGAATCGCCCCGGCACCAGAGCCGTCGAATTGCCGGACCAGATTCCCCAGGAGATCGTCGAGGAACGCCATCGTCTCCTGCTCGATCTCCAGAAGTCCATCAGCCGCGAAGTGAACGCCCGGATGCTGGACCGGGAGTTCGATCTGATGATCGAAGGGAAGGCGAAGGAATCAGGGTATCTGAAGGGCCGCACCCGAAATCACAAGATCGCCGTCTTCAAACCTCCGCATCGCGAGGACGGCCCCGCATCCTCCAGGTATCGTGTCGGGTCGGAAATCAAAGCCAGAATCGTCGGCCTGAAGGATTGGACGCTTCTTGCCGAGCTGGTTCCCGCCACTGTCGCAGGTGAGGCCCGTGTGGCGTAAAACGGCAAGCGTTTCACCGACTCCCCGTCTCATTTTCCTCTTTTGTCTTCTTCTTTCTTCTCTCCTGGGCGCAGGAATTGCCGCCGCGCAAGTCCAGACCCGAAGTGTCTCGCGTACGCCGACCTTCCCCCGAGTTCTCCGGCTTTTCCAGGAGCAGAAGAACATAGAGGCCCGAGAACAGGCGCAAGCGCTTCTCAAAAGGGGTGGACTTGTTCCCAGCCGGGAGGAGCATCTGAGGCTCCTTCTCGCCACCAGTGAACCGACATATCCTGAGGCCCAGTCCGCTCTGACGAACTTCCTCGCTCAGTATCCCCGGAGCCGTTACACGGGGAGGGCGCTCGAGCAGCTGGCGGCAAACTACTGGCTCCACGGGGATTTCGAGGAAGCCGCTCACCATTTCGGCCAACTGGCCGAGGAGACTTCCCGGAGCCTTACCCGGACCCGGCATGCAGTTCGGGCCGCGGAGTGCCTTTTTTTAGCGGGAAAATTCTCGGAGGGAAGGAACTCCCTTATGGAATCACTTCCCCACGCTTTTGGGACGGATAAGGGCCGGATCAGGGCAGCCCTTGCCGAAAGCTATGTAATGCAGGGGGCCCTGGAAACCGCACAATCACAGTATCGCGATCTTGTAGAGCGCTACCGGGGGCAGGACCTGGAGCGAAAAGCCCGGCTGGCTCTGGCGCGAATCTATCTGAAACAAGAGAAAGTTTCTCAGGCGCAAATCCAACTGCGCGACCTGCTCATCGCGTCTCCGCGTTCCCCCGAAGGCACTCTAGGCCGGCGGATGCTCGACAAAACGTTAGATGAACAACCCGCCATTCAGCTTGAACCGAGGGAGTAGGGGGGAGAAGGGCGAAGTAAGAAGGACGAAGTATGAAGTACGAAGGAAGAAGTAAGAAACTTCGCACGGAGAACGTCGCACTTCGCACTGGGCACTTCGCACTAATACCTGATGAACGTCCTTCTGGGGCCTCTCAAGAAACCTGCCTGGACCGGCCTCGCCGAAAGTCGCGGACATTCGGTGCGAACCTTCGGTTACCAGCCCGAGGCCGACTTTCCGATCGATTACCGCACTGAAGATATCCATCACGTTTTCAAAAAGCTGCCCTCCGACTGGTTCCCCGACATTCTGATCGTCTGGTCACCTGTTTACTACCCGTTGCCTCCAAAGATCGAGGAGTGTCCGGTGCCGACCGCCGCCATCGTGGGCGATTGGCATAACGCCTTTGGTTCAATGGCCGACAATCTTGCGCGGTTCGATCTCATTCTGACCGACAAAAAGGGATGCGAAGTTTTCGAACGTTGCGGACTCGAAAAGGTCGAGTATTACCCGATGTATTCCTTCGACCCCGCCGTTCATCAAAAAATTTTCGAATGCGAAAAAGTTTATGACGTTGTATTCGCGGGCTACCACGAAGGGTATTTACCCGGACGCAGGATGGATTTCCTGCGGCGGCTGATCCGGATGGAGGAAAAATACCGCATCAAGATCCTGTCGGGGATCCACGGTGAGCCGTATGCCCGATTGCTCAACCAAGCCAAGATCGGATTCAACCACAGCATCCGGGGCGAAATGAACATGCGCGCGTACGAGGCGCCCGCGTGCGGAACCTTACTGATGATGGAGGAAGACAATCTCGAAGTTCGCGATTTCCTGGCCGAAGGAAAGGAATGCGTCTTGTACAACGAAGAGAACTTCGAGGAATTGATTGAGACGTATGTCAATCAAGATGAATTGCGGGAGGAAATCGCCGATGCGGGCCACCAGCGAATTCAAGGCGAGACGCACGACAAACACTTTGCAGACTTGCTCGATAAACTGTCCGATCGCCTGAAGAATCTGGATCCCGCAACACCTCGCTCTTTTCAAAACCGGTCTCCGGCGGATCAGTCCTATTTGACTGCCAGATATTATGCTTTTCATTCAGCTTGTAACGAATCGGTTGGAATTCGTCAATTAGGAGAGGCCCTCCAGGTTTCCGAATCCGCCCGCGTCTGCGAGGCCATGGCGCTTTTTCACGTCCGGACGTCACAGAGATTGAACGACGCGGCGAAGCGAACAGCGATTCTTGAAAAGGCGGAGGAGTTCTTCAAGCGAGCGGAGGATCCGCTAATGAAGGCATGCCACGGTGAGTTCAACCTGGAATTGGCGAAGCAAGCGGCTCAGAAAGGAACGCAGGAAGAGTCCTTGCGCAGAGCTCGAGCAGCGCACTCCTTGTTAACGGAAGCCATAAGCGGCGTGAGTGACGAAGGAATCGAGATCGATTCCAGCCGGGAGGTTTACCCGCCCCCGACCGACCCGTTTCGGATAGAGCTGGAATCGGTTTTGGCCGAAGGCGGCGAAGCGAAAAAGATATTCCTGGGTCGGCTCTGGCTGTTGCGTGGGATCGCAGAGCGGCTGATTCCCGAAAAAACAGTCGAAGAAGCCGCTCAAAGCATTCGAAAAGCGATAGAATTGTGGCCAAACTCCCTGCAATGCCATCTCGAACTGGTGGATCTCCTGATTTCCCGACAGGAGTGGCAAGACGCGGCCACAATGTTAGAATGTACAATCCGCCTGGCTCCGCTGCGCGTTGACCTATTGGATTCGCTGGCTGACATCTATGCCGGACTGGATGACGACGCAAAGTCCGAGGAGGTCCGGCAATTGAGGCGTTTGGTCCAGGGACGAGTTGAGAGCGCGCAATGACCGTTGGCTGGGAGGTTTGGACCCGGTCAATCTTTTCTCGGCCATGTAATCCCTGACGTGGTGTTAATCGTTAATACACAAAAGGATAGGTCTGTTCACGGCCGGTTTGCGGCCGTCTCATCCCCGAACAGAAATCTCTGACTGAAATAATGGTTAATCATTCTCATCGCCGCATCATAGCCGCCGGGATCGTCTTCTGTGGTCTTCTGCTTTGCCTTTCTTTCCCCGTCGCGGCCCAGACCACCTTCTCCGTCCCGCTTTTTTCGCTGGAGGGGCGGGAATTCGTTTCATTGGGCGATATCGCCTCCAAACTGGGGATCCCGCTGGAAAAAACTCCGGGCGTAGGCCTTTTCTCTTTCTCTTTGGGAGGCAAAGAGAATCGTCTGGGGGACGCTGTGCCCCGGGTCCTGGTGGGGGAGGACTGGCTGTTCCTCTCTACGGCCCCTAGAGGGTTCGGCGAGGACCTGTGGTTGATTCGAGAAGATATGGAGCTGTTATTGCGGACCGGCCTGGCGGAATCGGAGCCCAGATTCTCACAGGTCCGAGGAGAAGAAGGACCCGAATGGGTGGTAGTGCTTCAAGATACTGCCTTTCCTCTCGCTGAGGAAGAAACCCCGACCCGGGTTGACCTCCCTCCTCCAGAGCCTCTACTGCGCCCAAACGTGGATTCGGACTTCACGATCATCATTGATGCGGGTCATGGCGGTGACGACCCGGGGGTGGTCAGCGAGCGAAGCTGGACGGAGAAGCAGGTCACTCTCGATGTGGCCATGGCCCTGCGCCGCATATTGCTGGATCGCCTCCTCTGCCAGGTGAAGCTGACACGAAAGGGGGACTACGCGGTGAGCCTGGAACACCGCGTGGCCTTCGCCAACCAGGGCAAGCAGGGCGCCTGTGCGGATATTCTCATAAGCCTCCACGCGAACGCGGCCTTCGACAGCCAGATCACGGGTTTCGCCTGCTATGTGGCGACGCCGGTTTCGACCGAGTCGTTGAGCCCGGAGGATACTCCACTGGCGGGAACCGTTTTCATACCAGGACAAGGTTCCTGGGATTCCGACTCGCTCAACGAGTTGAGCCGGGAGCTTTACGCTCTAACTTTTCCCGAGATTCCTTCTAACGTCAGTGGAACGGACATGTTCCGACTGGAATTGCTTCAGAATCCCCACATTGAGCGCAGCGACCGGCTGAGAAAGGCGATTGTGTCCAGTGTTCAAGCGCGCACACAGGTCCGTGTTCTCAATATCGGAGCAGGGCCGTTGCGGATTCTCAGGAGCGTGAGCATGCCGGCCGTGTTGATTGAGCTCGGTTTTCTGACCAACCCCCTCGAAGCCCAGAATCTCGTTTCGGGAGATTATCAGACAAGGCTGGCCGAGGCTATCGCGGAGGGGATCATTAGTTTCCTCCCGAAGGCAACTCCATAATGACGCAGGGAAAGCACCCCCCAACACCGAAGCGGAAGATGAAAAGGCGGTCGTTTCTGCCGTTGATTGCGCTCATTTGGGCGGTGGCGATGGTTGGACTGGGTCTGGTTGGCTTAAAACTTGTCGACGAGTTGAGGAAACCGCGCCCGGACAGGCCTCGCTCGACCGAAATAATCGGGATGATTCTCACGCCTCCCCAGGAGGTCATGATGACGCTTTCTCTCTATTTCGCTTCTCCGGACGGCCAGGCGCTCATGGCGGAGGAGCGCATAGTCCCGAAGGAGGGCAGCCTGCCCACACAGATTCGCGCGGCGCTGGTGGAACTCACGAGCGGGCCCCAGTCGGAGGCCTTGCGGACCGTTCCCCCCAATCTGTCGATCCATAGCGTTTACCTTTTGGATGAGGATACGGCGGTCGTGGATGTGGGGTCGGAAATCCGGGCCGGCCTGCCGGGTGGATCAACGCTGGAGCTGCTCTGCATCCATTCTATTGTCAACACCGTAACCCAGAATTTTCCTCAGATCAAAAAAGTGCGGATTCTAGTGGAGAGTGAGGGGGTAAGAACCGTGCTGGGACACGTGGACCTGTCGCAGCCGCTGCCTCCCGCTCCGGACTGGGTCCGGGGACTAACGCGACCGTCGTGATTTTGAGGCCGAGGCAGGGGCGACTGCGAGGATCTCCTCCGGCGAGACCATAGCAATTCCGGGCTTTCCAATGACAACGCTGGCGGCGTGATTGGCGACTCCCGCCGCTTCTTCCAGCGTGGCGCCTGCGGATAGTGCCAGGGCGAGACCTGCGGCCGCCGTGTCCCCCGCGCCTGCCATTTCAAACACCTGGCGTGGCGCCACAGGCGGAACGAGCTTCGAAGATCCGTTACTCGGGAAGACCTTCATCCCCCTCGGTCCGAGGGTAAGAAACACCGCTTCGCAACCCAACTTTTCGAGGATGGTACGTCCGGCCCGCTCCAGCCCCGCTTCATCGTGGATTGGATAGCCGACGATCAGTCCGGCCTCCCGATGGTTGGGCTTGAAGTAGTGAACGCCTTTGTAAGTATCGAAACCCGAGACCCACGGATCTACCAGAACCTTTGCCCCGGCCTCCTCTGCCGCTGCGACTAAACCCTCAACCAGCCTTCGAGTGATGGCGCCCTTTCCGTAGTCCTCAATGATCAAGATTTTCGATTCACGGAGGTGGGGACGGACGGCTCGAAGGATGCGGGCGACGACGGTGGAGGCGATGGGATCCCGTGTTTCATCGTCGATCCGGGCGATGTGCTGATATTCCCCCAGGAGTGGAGAACTTGGATTCAGGCGTTGTTCCTTGGAATCATCGTCGAGCTGGACGAGGTGCTGATGATAGGCCATAATCCGCGATTTCGCCGTTGTCTTTCGATCCTTGACGCGGATCAGGCCCTCGGGGTCGATGCGGCAGTTCTCGACCTCGTCTCTGAGGATCTTTCCCATGTCGTCATGGCCGATAACGCCGAACAGAGGGCATTTTCCGCCCAGGCTGATGATGTTTCGCGCCACATTGGCCGCTCCGCCGGGGTTATACGATCGGAACTGAACTTCGACAACGGGCACGGGCGCCTCAGGGGAGATTCGGGGGACATGTCCCCAGATGTGTTCATCGATCATCACATCCCCGACGACGGGAACGGACGTGCCTTTGAATTCTTTCAGAAGAGTGTGCAATCGCTTTTTCGATATTGGTTTCATTGGGTCTTGACTACCTGAGGGTTGCTTGATTCTTGATCCAAACTTAATTAGCCACAGAGGGCGCAGAGAGATCGTTCACCTATTTTTTTGCGTATCGCGCTGCCAGCAGGGGGCTGATTCTCAGGATCAGCTCCATCCGTTCGAACTCGTCCACCCACTCCCGGATCTCTTCCTCGATGTCATGACCTTTTTCCGGCACGAGACCGGTGGGGCATGCTGCTCCCACCATTTCCTTTGCCATCAGCCGGTAGCGAGAAACCGTCCGGTCTCCGAAGCGGCCTATCTCGAAGAAATCTTCCGACAAGAACAGCGTAACCGGAACTTTCGTTGCCCCGTTAACGCGCAGGAGATCTCTTAGTTTCGGGTCCTCTTCCCGATCGATGAACCGTAAATCGATAAGGTCCGAGGCCTCGGCAATGCGATGAATAATCGGGCACTGCCTGACGCAGTCCCCGCACCAGACGCCGGACAGGACAAGCACATTCATTTTTCTTTCGAACGATCCAACGAGTGCGCGTTGTTCGTCCGTCAAAGTCGCCGCTTCAAGCGCCTGCTTCCATCGATCTTTATGTTCTTCTTTCGCCGTCGCCACATGCTCGTCATAGGTGACGGCTTTGGCGAAGACTTTGCGGTAGAAATCCTGGTTTGGATCGAAGTATTTTGTTGCCAAGTTCTCAGTTCTCAGTTCCAAGTGCGAAGTGCTTAGTTCTCAGTGCGAAGTGCTCTTCAACTCGTCACTTGGCACGTCGAACTTCGCACTGTTTCAATCAGAACATCACTCCGAGCACCGTGCCGATTGTGCTCAGCGGGCTCTGATCTTCGAATCCCTCGACGGCGCTGTCAACGCGTTCAATGGCCGTCAGGGCACGGTCGTGGAGCGTCTCATCCGTCACCAGTTTTCCCAGGGTGCCTTCTCCGTTCTTCACACCGTCGAGAATTTCCTTGGCCGTTTCGACCACATCTTTCCCGTCGTTGTAGAGCGTGTCGTCCTGGACCAGCTTGCCGAGGGTTCCCTCGCCGTCATTGACGCGCTGGACTATATCCTTCACGTCCGCAAGGGTGTCGCTCAAATCGGTGTAGGTTTTCTCATCCTTCAGGAATTTACCCAGCGTCCCCTCGCCCTTGTTCAGGGTGTCGAACGTTTCCTGCATGGAACCCATCAAATCCCGTGCCTCATTGTAAAGAGAGTCGTCGTCGAGGAGCTTGCCGAGCGTTCCTTCTCCCTCCGCCAGCTTCTCGCTCATCCTGGCGATATTCCTGAACGCCTCGGCCAGGTCGGAATCCTCCGGGGGCATGGGAAGGGTGTCCCCGGCGCTGATCTCGACCCTTAGTGTGTCCATCTTGTCGGTCAGACGCTTCATCTCGCCGAGCATCTGCGACATGCTGGGCGTGTCATGCCATTGGATGACATTTCCCGCCATCAGGGCAGGGCTGTCCCCGCTCCCCTGGGTCAGGTTCACGAAGACTTTCCCGCCCGGGGGGGTCGAGGGAATGGACGCGACAGTGTCCGTCTTCAGCTTGACCTCTTCGTCGATATCGAGCACCACCTCCACCCGGTCCCCGTCCAGTCGAATCTGTTCCACCCGACCCACGGGAACCCCCTGAAGGCGCACTTCATCCTTTTCACTGAGGCCGCCCACGTCGGGAGCATAGGTGCGCACCTGATACGTGGATGAAAACGGCCCCGCACTGACCATGATGAAGCCGCAGACGGCTATGAAAAGAGCGAAGAAATAGAGTCGGTGAATCGTGTTACGGGTCGAAAACCCTCTGTTTGCCAAGACAATTCCCTCCTTCCGCAATGTCAGCCCTCCTCGACATCCCGGGCCGGCTCGGACGCCGGGTCCGGAGACTCCGCTCCGCCCAAATGAAGCGGGATGAAGAGAAACCGCAACGATTTCTGAGAACCTTCACGATGATACCCTAGAAACCCTCCCAAAAATGAGAATTTTTTCTCCTGATTTCCCTCGGCCTGGTAGGCCAGCACCGGGCCGAGGAGGTTCCAACGTCTGCTCTCACCTTTCAGTTCGTGGTCAAACACCTTCCAGAGAAACGAGACGCGCCGGCCCTGATCGGGGCGGCGGTCGACCGATAGCAGGGTCCAGAACGGCGAATAGGTGGACACCAGCCGGTCGTGGGCCGGCAATAAAGACTCGAACGGGGCCGGGAACGAGAACCGATACGTCTCGGGGGCCGGGCGATTGAAAGAAAAAAGCGGCCACACGACCGTTCGGGTTTCCTCGGTTTCTGCCTGAAGATCCCGGCGGCGGAGATGATCGTAGAAGATAGCCCCCAGCCGGACATGGGAGGATTGCTGGGTCTCGCCCATGTGCTCGATCTTGGAATAAAGGAGCCAGAGGAAATATTCGGAGTGCTTCGCACCGACAGTCCGCGTGCCGAACAGGGGAAAAAACCGTGTCGTGTGGCGATCTTCTCCCCGGGTCACCTGCATCAGGGGCCATGGAAATCCCCACGATGTGAAGGGGCTTTCCCCCGTGTCCCTTGTCAGGAAAAAAAGCGAGAAGTAACTTCGTGTGACGCGATTGGGGGAGAGGCTTTGGGCATAAAACGGAAACATGACTGATGCAGAGACCGGATTTTCCGTATCGAGTCCTGTTTCCGTCCGAACGAAGAGCGGCCACAGGAAAAATGACCGCTTCCATTTTCCTTCGAATTCCCGCGACGAGGCGATGGGCCAGAATTTCCAGCCGTGCATCGACTCGCCACTGGGGAAGCTGAAAAACGGCCACAAGAGATGAACGACCTGGTTCTCGTGTCGGGAGGTCCTCACAAAAACCGGTGGGAGGACCAGATCGACCTCATCGGCGCCCATGAAGTTTTTCAGGTGACCGCCGGCCGGAAGCAGAGCAAAGTACCGTTCAGCTTCGTGGGTGTTCCCCGAGATAAGAAACGGAAAGATCTGAAAGCGCCTGGCCGACTCCTCACCCTTCAGTTCGTTCGACGAGTAGGAGACGAGCTGGATGAAGTGGAACTTCTCCTGCACGGAGGACCGCCGGTAAGAGATGAACGGAAATACGGGCGATGCCTTGACCCGACCCTCGGCGGACTCGCTTCCCCAAAAGAAAATGGGGCGCAGCGCCCACTTCTTGACGCCGTCATCCTGGCGATAGGAAAAAATCGGCCCGGCGAACTCCACCAGTCGGACGTCTTCCTCCTCATCCCATTCCACCTGGAGGATCGGCCCGAGACGGATTGCCTTTTCCTGGGCTTCGGCAGCCAGAGGCAGACATAGGAGCAGAAGCAGAGGAGAAAACACTTCGATTCGATTTTTCGCACGGAAATTCATTCTCTTACTGTCTGGCCCAAAGTCGGGCCCTTGCCGGGGATGAAGGACAATACGTGGATCATACCGCAGAACGGGAAGTCCGTCACGGGGCAGTTATGCGCTGCAGGGGCGTTCTTCCCGCGAAGCGGGTGCGGGGTCCGGGGGCTGTCCGCGGCGGACTTGCCCCCGGCTACAGCCCGCAACGCCTCCGGCGTTGTCCTGCCGGTGGAGTCAGGGTAATCCTGGGATGATTTGTGAGAGGTTCTTCATGCCTTCAAAACTGCAAAATTCTTGGGGGACGTCCTGTTGCTGACATAGGTTGACATTTCACGCATAACCTGGTAGCATAATAAGTAAAATTATTGTTTTTTTGCTGAGTGCTCATAGCAAGATGACACGCCCTCCCTTCCAAAAACTCTCCCACATTCGATCCAGGCTTGCTCTTTCTTTGATTGGAGTTTCTTCCTTCGCGCTTGTCGCATTTGTTCTGTGGCTTAGTCTTCACCCTCAACAGCCCCCAGTGGAACCGCCAAGACCGGTCAAGGCTGTACCAATTGCCGACGACGACCAACTCGAGAAGGAATTGCTGGCAGAATTGGAGGCACTTGCCGGAGAACGTTCCGAAGCCATGTTTCGGTCGTGGCCCAATACCCTATTGAGATCTTATAAGGAGGCTCGAAGACTGGAACAGGAATCCTTGGAAGAGAGTCTGGCTCAACTTCTCCAAGTTAGCCCGT
>SDBV01000499.1_pt1 | contig 56118 bp, 55 predicted proteins | sample 2277081 | NCBI WGS metagenome assembly SDBV01 (sample SAMN10402039, study PRJNA504765) | marine sediment metagenome | isolation source: marine sediment core GS10_PC15, 223 cmbsf | place: Arctic Ocean: Southern Knipovich Ridge | collected 2010
TTTCTGAAAGCCATGAATTACTGGATGATACTGAAGCAAGACTTAATGTGCTGGAAAATAACTATGATTTTGAAATCATAAATACTGTTTTCCGAATGTTTCATTCTATTAAGGGTTCTGCAGGCTACCTAAATTTTGGAAACATTAAAGATGTTACACATGAAGCAGAAAACCTGCTTTCACTGTACAGAGATAAACAGATTGGCCCCACACAGAAAGAAGTAGATCTTCTTTATCAGACTTGCGATTTTATCCGTCAATTGATTATTAATATAGATGGTTCTTTAACAGATACAGGTTTCGAAAACGAAGCAAGGATTATTATTAATAGTATCAAAGAATCAGCACAGAATATTAATCCGGAAAGAAAATATGTAGAACCGGGCTGTGAAAGTAATCTTACGAATGGCCTGTCAGAAAATAAATCACTCCCGGTTAATATGGAACTTGTAACTCCGGAAATGGTAGAAAAGTTTTTATCAGAATCAAATGATTTTATAGATGAGTGTGAAATATTTATTCTGGGATTAGAAAAAAATCCGGAGGAAAGAGAATTAGTATCGGATATTTTCCGAAGGATACACAGTATAAAAGGTAATGCCGGATTCTTAGGTTTTGATAAAGTCGAGAAAGATTGTATTGAGTTAGAATTTTTTCTAGACGGCATGAGAGCAGACAATGCAGTTATAAATCAGAATGTAATTAATTTCATATTAAAGCAGATAGATAAACTTCGGAATAATTTAAATAGTTCTACGAAAACAGCTAATGATCACTATTCTGAGGAAGCCATAAAAAAAGATAAAAAAATTGGTGAAATTTTTATTGATATGGGTGAGGTAAAAGAAGATGATTTAAAAAACGCATTAAAAACTAAGAATAAATTTGTAGGAAAAGCATTAGTAGAAGACGGCAAGATAGACAACAAAACATTAAAAAAAGCATTAAAAAAACAGGACAAACTCAGAGAAGAAATTGGTATAAATGCAAGCCTTTTTAACCGGAAAGATATCCGTGTTTCTACAGAGAAACTGGACCAACTCTTTGAACTCATGGGCGAGTTAATAACTGCCCAGGCTATGGTACTTTATAATCCAGAGGTAAGCGGAATAATATCAGAGGGTTTTACTAGAACAAAAAACTACCTGGAGAAAATTACAAAAGAACTTCATGAAATAACCTTAAGTGTGCGGATGATACCACTGGAAGGTTTGTTTAATAAAATGAATAGGCTGGTTCGCGACCTATCCAGAAAATCAGACAAACAGGTACAACTACATATCAGCGGCGCGGACGCAGAAATGGATAGGACCGTTATAGAACAGATTGCAGATCCGCTTATACATATAATCCGGAATGCCATAGATCACGGCCTGGAAAATGCAGAAGAAAGGATAAAAATCAACAAGAAAGAAACCGGTAATTTATACCTGGCTGCAAAATATGTGGGAAGCGAAGTCTGGATATCCATAAGAGATGATGGACGTGGATTAAACAGAGAAAAGATTCTTAAAAAAGCTAAAGAGAACGGCCTTATAAAAGAACCTTCAGAAGCTCTTTCGGATAAAAAGGTATGGCAAATTATTTTCCATCCCGGATTCTCTACAGCAGAAAAGGTAACTAATATTTCCGGCCGTGGTGTTGGCATGGATGTTGTTAATAAAAACATCCAGAAACTAAATGGTATTACAGAAATAAAAAGCCAGTCTGGCAAAGGCACAGAAATAATTTTAAAGATCCCGCTCACAATGGCAATTGTAGATGCTGTCATTACAGAAGTTGGAAACAGTCTTTATGCAATTCCAAGCCTGGAAATCTTTGAGTTTTTTAAAGCAGACAATAATCAGATTAAAGAAGCAGGCGATGGAAATTACTTTGTTAATTTACGGGATGAGATTATTCCATTAATAAGATTAAATAAAGTATTTAATAATTATTCTACTGTAAAAAACTTTTCTGATGGAATAATAGTAGTTCTTAAAAAGGAAGAGAAAAAACTCTGTATACGAATAGACAGAATATATAAAAGCCAGCAGATAGTAGTTAAATCACTTTCAGATTCTATAGGTAAAAGCAGAGGAATATCCGGGTGCTCAATCCTCGCAAACGGAGATGTAGCACTTATATTGGATGTTAAAGAAGTTATAGATATATGTATCGAATAACTGTCGATATATGTTTTTAAAATAATTTTTAATTTGGAGGTAAAAATATGCAAGAACAGGCAGTCATGCAAAGACAATTAAACGATCCAACATTGTATGATGAAGATGATGATTTTGATGCTCAGGCTGATAAGTATCTTCTCTTTAGAATCAGTAAAGAGATTTACGGTATAGACATAAAGCATGTAAAAGAGATTATTGAGCTTCAGAAAATCACAGAAGTACCGGAGGTACCGGAGTATATTATCGGAGTAATAAATCTTCGCGGTAAAATTATTCCGGCTATGGATATGCGGCTGCGCTTTCGCATGGAAGAGCGCAAGTATGACAGCAGAACATGTATTATTATTGTGAATGTGAACAACAAAGCTATTGGCCTTGTTGTTGATACGGTTGCAGAAGTGCAGGACATTCCATTAGAGAACATCGAGCCGGCACCTAATTTTAAATCTAGTAATGTAAATGAAAGATTTATAAGCGGCCTGGCAAAATCTGAAGATGATGTACAGATAATACTAGATGTCGAAAAAATAGTAGACATAGAAACTAGAGTTATAAACAAGGTAGAGGAGAATTAAAATGAAAATTAAATTTGGACTTAAAGCAAAGATGATAATACTCTTTTCAAGTATTCTTATTGTTATTGTTGGTACTGGTGTTCCTGTAATTACTGCATTTTACGGCAGCTATGTACAGGACATTGCAGAGGATAATATGCATGCAATTACAGAAAATGTGAAAAGTGAAGTTGAATTACTATTCGATGAAAAGGTGATGCAGCTCAACTCCATAGCAAATAATGCTTATGTAAAGGAATATTTAACTACAGGTAAGCATGAAGATTATGTAGAGAACATGCTTGTCACTCAATTTGATACTTACCAGAAGTTTGAAAATTACTTTATTACAGATTCAAACGGAATGATAGTGCTTGACGCAGTCGGCGGAGCAGCCATTGGCCTGGATATTACGGGTTATCCTTTCTGGAGGTTAAGCAAGGAAGACATCGAATATCATATCGATGATTTTGCCTACCGCTCTCCGGTAACGGACAAGATTGTTATAGTAATGGCAACACGAATAGAAGATAATGCCGGCCAATTTATCGGGCTTGTATGCTTGCCTATTGATTGGGAGGCTTTTACAAATGAACATATCGATACAATTAAGATAGGTGAAACAGGATATATGGTAATTGCAGATAATTCGAACAATATAATTGCCCACCCTAAAAAAGATCTTATTTTAACTTCTTTAGCAGAATATGATTTTTTTACTCAGATAGATTCAGAAAAATCAGGCTTCTTCCGCTATTATTTTGGTGGGAAATGGAAGTATATGAGTTTCGATCATTTCGATAATCCGAGGTTTGTTATCCTGACCACTATGGAAGAGAGCGAATACCTGGCAGGTGTTACAAAGGTTATGAGTTTAGTGCTTATTATTGGTTTTGTGCTTCTTGTTATAGGCATCACAATCGTATATATGTACTCACACTCTATAGCAAAAGGAATAAAACTTATTGCAGAAGGCGCCAGAAGGTTTTCACAGGGAGACTTTGAACTGGAAGGAATGGATTTTAAAAAGATCGAAAAGCTAAATGCAAGAAAAGATGAACTTGGAGATATAGGTAAGGCTTTTAATCAGCTCATTGTTTACCTACAAGAAAAATCAGAATTATCTCAACAAATAGCAGATGGCAATCTGGATGTTAATGTAACTATTTCTTCGGAAAAAGACAATCTTGGCAAAGGATTAAGTAATATGGTCAAATCACTTAATGACATTATCTTTCAGATTCGTTCTGCAGCAGATCAGGTAACTGCCGGATCTGGCCAGGTAGCAAGTTCTTCACAGTCACTTTCTCAGGGTGCAAGTGAACAGGCCAGTTCCTTAGAAGAAATAACATCCGCTATTACAGAGATAAACGGCCAGTCAAAACAGAATGCGGATAATGCAAAAGAAGCAAACAGCCTTGCCAATAGCTCTAAAGAAAACGCAGAAAACGGCAACAGGCAGATGGCGGACCTTATTACGGCAATGGGAACAATAAATACATCTTCAGAAGAAATACAGAAAATTGTTAAGACTATAGATGATATTGCATTTCAGATTAACCTACTTGCACTTAATGCAAATGTAGAAGCAGCAAGAGCGGGTAAATATGGTAAAGGATTTGCAGTTGTAGCAGAAGAAGTACGGAATCTTGCAGCACGCAGCACCAGCTCTGCAAAAGAAACAAGCGAGATGGTAGAAGAAGCAATCAAGAATATTAAGGCAGGAAACCAATTAGCAGAAGAAACCGCAAAACAGCTTTCAGAAATAGTTGGCGGTGCTTCCAAAGTTGTAAACCTTGTAGAAGAAATTTCTATTGCAAGCAAAGAACAGGCAGACGGGCTGGACCAGATAAATACAGGACTTTCTCAAATAGATCAGGTAACACAGTCCAATACTGCGAATGCTGAAGAAAGCGCTTCTGCTTCAGAAGAGCTCTCATCACAGGCCCAGCAGTTAAAAGGAATTGTTTCACAGTTTAAACTTGCAAAAGTTGTAAAGAGAGATTCAGGTAAAATTGAAGACAGCAAATATGAAGAGCTTAAAAAATACATTAAAGAAGAACTGCTTCGAGAGTATAAAGAAGGACTATTACCAGAAAAAGATGAGAATGGAAACGGCGGTAAAGTTTTAGTAGGTGCCAGTACAAAAGAAGTTGTAGACCCAAAGAAAGTGATAAACCTTGATGATAAGGACTTTGGAGACTTTTAAATTTAACTTTTTGGATGTGAGGAGGATACCGGACATGTTAATGGATGGATTAATTGAAATAAAAGACAACGAATTTCAAATGATATCAAGACTAATTTATAAAATGTTTGGGATTCACCTCACAGAAAAAAAGAATTCACTGGTATGGGGACGGCTTCATACATTATTAAAGAATGAGGGACATAGTTCATTTAAGGATTATTATAAGGCTGTTATAAGTGATAAAACAAATAGCAGCCTTTTAACCCTGGTAGATAAAATATCAACAAATCATACTTATTTTTTCAGAGAAGAGGAACATTTTAAAATCTTAAAGAAAAATGTACTTCCGGAAATCTGCAGTAATAGGAAAGTAAACGAGATCAGAATCTGGTGTGCAGGCTGCGCAACAGGAGAGGAAGCATACTCTCTGGCTTTTCTATTAAATGAATATTTCTTATTAAACAATAAAATGAAATACAGGATACTCGGTACAGACATCTCTATTTCGGCTTTAGAAACCGCTATGCCGGGGATTTATTCTAAAGAAAAAATAGCCTCTATACCGGAAACTTTTAAAAAGAGGCATTTAAAAAAGAATGATGCAAATATGTACACAATTAAAAACGATATTAAAGACTTAATAACATTTAAGAGGCTTAATTTGATTCAGGATGATTTTCCCTTTAAAAGAAAATTTCATATTATCTTTTGTAGAAATGTAATGATCTATTTTGATAAAGCTACAAGAGAGAATTTAATTAAGGCTTTTAATAAAAATTTATTTGGAAATGGATATCTGTTTGTAGGACATTCGGAAACGCTAAACAGAGAGAACGAGTATTTTAAACCGGTTTATCCTGCTGTATATAAAAAAAGGTGGGAAAACTTATGAAAAAGATAAAAGTTTTAATAGTAGATGATTCTGCATTGGTCCGTAATATTCTTGAAAAAGGTCTTTCCACAGATCCTGAAATAGAAGTTGTAGGAAAAGCACATGATGCATTTATTGCACGTGATAAAATTGTTTTCAGGCAACCGGATGTAATTACATTAGATGTAGAAATGCCCAGGATGGATGGTGTTGAGTTTTTAAAACGCTTAATGCCTCAATATCCTGTTCCGGTTGTTATGGTATCTGCTATGACAGGGCCCGGTGCAGGTATTACTTTGGATGCACTTGAAAGCGGTGCAGTTGATTATGTTTTAAAACCTTCCAGACAGCTTAAAACAGATCTTAATAACATGATGCATGAATTAATACAAAAAGTAAAAATGGCATCTAAAGTTGATGTATCTCATTGGAAAAAACAACAAAAAACAATTGTTAAGAAGACAAAAATACTCGCAGGTTCAACAGATAAAGTTATTGTTATTGGAGCTTCTACAGGAGGCACTGTTGCACTTAAGAATATACTTGAACAATTTCCCCGGGACATTCCCGGCACAGTCATCGTGCAGCATATGCCCCCTGTTTTTACAAAACTGTATGCAGATCGTTTAAACAAGGAATTAAAAGTATCAGTAAAAGAAGCAGAAGACGGTGACAGAATAATTACAGGACAGATATTAATTGCTCCCGGTGCATTTCAAACAACAATAATACGCTCCGGAGGAAATTATATTATAAGATGTTTAAAAGGCGAAGATGTAAACGGCCACTGTCCTTCTGTAGATGTAATATTTGCCTCTGCAGCAGAACATGTCGGCCCTAATGCAGTTGGCGTTATTTTAACCGGAATGGGGAAAGATGGTGCAAAAGGACTTTTAAAAATGAAGGATGCAGGTGCAAAAACAATTGCCCAGGATGAGAAGTCCTCAGTTGTTTTTGGAATGCCTAAAGAAGCTTTTGAAAATGGCGCTGTAAACCGGCTGCATCATCTTGATAATATCCCGGGACAGATTATCAATTATGTAAACGAGATAATTACAAGGAAATATAGCAATGTCAGTTAATGCAATTGGAATTGGAGAAATGCTCGTAACAAGAAACAGGGAAGATATAATTAAGACCTACGCACTGGGCTCATGTGTTGCTGTAATGATTTATGATAAAGACGGCATTGGCGGCATGGTCCATATTGCACTGCCCGACTCGTCTATTATTGAAGATGAAGACAATAAACCTGCTGGATATTTTGCAGATAAAGCATTACCGGTTTTAATTGAAAAAATGAAAAGGTTTGGTTCATCTTTAAAAAAAATATGGATAAAAATAGCCGGCGGTTCGGATTCTAATTATGAAAATGATAATTTTAATATTGGAAAAAGAAACATACTCGCTGTTAAAAAATTCCTCTGGAAAAACGGTTTAGGAATTATTTCCGAGGAAACCGGCGGTAAAATGAGCAGAACTGTGGAACTGCATTTAAATGACGGCACAATAATGGTTAGTTCCAAAGGAAAAAAATGGACGATATAAAGTTCATAGGAGATAGCAGATGAAAATAAATAAAATACTAATTGTAGATGATTCCAAAACATCTCAGATGATAATTAAGAGATGCTTTGATATTGCAGGTTATGCAGACGCGGTATATTTCTTTGCAGGAGACGGTATAGAAGCACTGCAGGTTCTGGAAGAAACAACTGTAGATCTTTTAGTAACAGATCTTAACATGCCGAATTGTGACGGAATGACCTTAATTGAGAAAATTACTGCAAATTCAAATACAAACGGTTTAAAAATAATTGTTGTATCCAGTATTGCTGGCAATGCTTACGATGAAAAAAGTGAAGCTGTACTTGGTTCAATAAATAAACCGCTTTCTCCAAAAAAGATTATAGAAGTTTTGGGAGTAAACTCATGCTTAAGCTAAAAGAGAAAAATATTAAAGCAGCAATAAATAATTCAGTTAGTACTGTGATTGAACAAATGGCATTTCTGGATGTTGAACCTGCCAAAGAGGTCAGATTTGTTTCTGAGCCTAAGTACTTTATACATATGGAATCTCCAATTAATGGTGCTTTAATTTTTTCTATACCGGATACCAGTAAAAAAAACCTGGCTGGAAATATTTATGGAAAAGATTTTTCGGAAATTAAGATGAATGAGATTAACGAATGCTTATTAGAATTAGTAAATATTATTACAGGCCAATTTTTAAATAAGCTGGACATAAAGAATGCTCAATATATTTTAGGAATACCAAAAATCATCTTTAGAGAGGAGGACCTCTATACTTATTCGCATAACTATAATTATTTTTTTAATGCCGAAGGAAGTGAGTTCCAGATAAAACTCATGCTGAACAAGCATACAGAAAGACAAAGCATAAATTTTTAGAAATAAAAGAAAAATATCAGGAAAAAGTAGCAAATAATTGCATTATCGCTTAAAATATTTTAAGGAGGAGTTTTATGAAAACTTTTAAGATATTGGTTGTTGATGATTCCGAAGTAATGCGAAAGGCAATCATTAATTTGATGGAAGAAGAGCTTTCTTTTGAGTATGAAGAAGCAAAAGATGGTATAGAGGCGATGGAACATTATAAAAGTTATAAACCGGACCTGGTAACACTCGATATAAATATGCCGAAACAGGATGGTATAGAAACTTTAAAGCAGATTATGGATTTTGATAATAATGCTAAAGTTGTAATGCTCACTACTGAGGCTGAAAAAGCAAAAATTGTAGAATCTGTTTCTCTTGGCGCAAAGAGTTATATAGTAAAACCAATGGATAAGGTAAAAGCTATTGCAAAACTAAAAATGGCTTTAGATATTTAGAATGGATTGGAAATAAAATAATGGAAAAAGAATTCTTAAAAACTATACTTAATTCTGTAAGAACTCTTAGCAAAAGAGTATTCAATACGAGAATAGATATAGAGACTCTCAATGATGAGAATAAATCACACTATATCAATAATGATATAATAGTTGAAACAGAATACAGGGGAGTAATATCCGGAAAAATACTACTCAGTTCTTCCAATAGCGGAGCAAGCCATATAGCCTCGTCTATTAGCGGTGTGGAAGTACAGAATACAGAAGAAACAATTGCCGGAGCAAAAGAATTCTTAAACCAATTACTTGGAATAGTTAAGCGGAGTTACAGCAGTGAAGTTTTAGGATTTACATTCTCTATTCCTGAAAATATAACAAAACAAAAATATTTGAATTTAATAAATAAAAGTATTAATACATTTAAATTGAATATAGAAAATAAGCAAATATATTTAGATGTTATTTGCAATTAAGAATGAGCCGGGAGGCGATGTTATGAAAATCAGTAATAAATTACTAATTGTTTTTACTTTCCTAATAATGATAAATGGAATAATTATTATTAGTGTATATAATCTATTCGGTTATTCTTTTTTAGCAGAACATTTTGTTGAACTATTAATTATATTTTCTGCACTAATCCTGGTAAATGTTTTTGTTTTCTATTTTTTTGTAAGAAAATATATCAGCATACCATTAAAAGCTGTAAAAAAACAGCTTAATAATGAAGATATTATTTTAAATGGTAAACTCAATCAATATGCAGAGAATAATGAAATATGGGCCTTTATTAAAAATATTAAATCCAATGATAATAAAAAAGAAATAATGATAAAAGATATAAAGAAAATGGCCTCGGTGCTTAATAATAATGAAAACCAGCTGGCAAATAGTATGGATAAAGCATCAAACGAATTATTAGAAAGTACTACACTTAATAGTATTATTACAGGAAAAATGTTATTTCAAAATAATTCTATAAACGATTCTGCAAAAAACTCAGAGGAAATCGACGCACTATGGAAAAGCCTGCAAACCCTTATCTGTTCACAGGGAAATGTAATAGAAAATTCATCTTCTGCAGTTATTGAAATGATAACGAATATTTCAAACATCTCAGATACGATAGATACAGTAAATTCAAAAGCAGATAACTTAATATCCATATCTCAGAATGGGTATGATATTATTAATAAATCCCTTGAATCCATTGTATCGATCTCAAAAATGTCAGAACAGCTTAATGGAATTATAGAGGTCATTACTGATATTGCAAGTAAAATAGATGTACTCTCTATTAATGCATCCATTGAAGCAGCACATGCTGGCGAATGCGGTAAAGGCTTTGCAGCCGTAGCAAAAGAAATCAAATTACTTGCAGAAAAGACAACAAAAAATGCAAAAGATATTCATAAAAACTTAGAAGAGAGTAATAAATCAATTCAATATACATCTGAAATATCCACAGAAGCCCGTAAAAATTTTAATGAAATATTTACTCAAGTATCAAATATTGTAACATTATTTAGAGAGATCAAAAATTCTATGCAGGAACAGAGTAAAGGCGGGAATGTACTTCAGAATCACATTGTTAACTTAAATGATATAACAGATAATATCCAGGGCTCATCCGATAAAATGAAAGGCACAGTTGAATCCTTAATAACAAAAATGTCAAATTTAAAAGATATTGCAAAAGAAACGTTAAGCACAGCTGATATAATGGAAAAGGGTATGGATGCTTTTCAAAAAGAAATAGACTCCGCCAGTAATATTATAGAAGAGAACAGTGAACATATTGTAAGTCTACAGGAAGAATTGATTAACTTAAGCTAAAATGTATATAACTATATCTTTAAATATTTATTTGATAATAATGCCTGCATATATATAATTATATATATGTTTAAGAATAAAATTATTTTTATACTTAATATTCTTTTTATAGCTGTAATGCTCATTTCATGTACAAAATCTTCCCAGAGTGATGATTCAAAAAACTTGAAACAGAATAATAATAATAACTCCATCGATCAGGATGTTGTAAAAATCGGCTCTATTTTTGCAATAACCGGAGAAGCAGCAGAGCTTGAAGTATTGTTTAGAGAGCAGCTGCGTTTTACTATTGATGTAATGAACGAGAAAGGAGGTTTTTTAGGAAAAAAAATTATACTTATAGATTATGATACTCAATCAACTTCCATAGGTGCTAAGGTAGCAGCAGATATGGCTGTTAAAGATGGTGTAATTATAGCTATAGGCGCTTCATGGAGTTCTCATTCTATTGCAGCTGCAAATGTGTTCCAGGAAGCAAAAGTTATTATGATATCCCCTGATTCTACAAATCCCAGAGTAACTCAGGTGGGTGATTATATATTCCGCACCTGTTTTGTAGATACAGATCAGGGAAAAGCTGCAGCCCGCTTTGTAAAGAATGATTTAAATTTTTCCAATGCAGCAGTTCTGGTAAATATTAGTGATGAATACAGTATTGGCCTTGCCGATATTTTTGAAAAAGAATTTGAATTAATAAACGGTAATATTTTGTTTCGCGGTGACTATACTCATCAAAGCGCAGATTTTAGTGATATTTTAATTACACTAAAGGAACTTAATCCCGAAGTTGTTTATCTCCCCGGCAGGCCGGCAGATATTAAATTAATTATTCTACAGTCTCTTAAATTGGGAATAGATACTACTTTTATAGGGGGTGACAGCTGGAACGATCCCAAAGTTATTGATTTTATCAGTGAAAACGAATTTAAATACTACTTTACAGGGGCATGGACGGATCCTGATGTTGAAGATTTAGAAGAGTACATGTTTAATGAGAAATACAAAAATCAATTTAATACAAATGAAAACGGAATGTTCGAAATATTTAATGCAATTATTGTAATAAACGAAGCAATAAATACAGCACAGTCTCTTAATCCTGAAGATATTAAAAACGCAATTATTAATACAGAATCTTTTCAAACTTATCAGGGTGAATTAATTTTTAATCACTATGGAGATCCAATCGGTATACCAACAGTTGTTTATAAAGTTAATGATGAAGGATTAGAGGTTATTAAAGTAATTAGATACTTATATTTTTAAATGATTATTTCTCTATTGTACTAAAAGCTTTAAGAGCGAACTAATTTTTACCCTGTATAGTTTTATATATTCATGCATCAATAAATATCCTTACTGGATATTATCCCAACTCTCCAGACTTCGTCTGGCGCAACATGGAATAAGAAAACTCACCTAACTTACAGGATAGATAAACACTTTTAGTATTCCCTCTCCTCTAAAAAAAGCATTTTGTACCCAAAGGGCATAATAATGGTGTTTAGATAAAGCATTCTGCTATCAGGCGGAAAAACTTACTCCCGAAGCACGTCTGCACCCTTGTGGTGTCAGAATTGCTATTACAATGCATTTAAAGTAAAATAATGCGTATTCTGTTCTGCTTTAGGGGGGTATGTTTTGCTGCTAAGCCGAAGGCGACTACGTGCCTATGGTGCAGCCTATAATCTTAATTTTTTTAACATCGTTATTATGTCCTTTGAGTGCAAATTGTTTGTGAAATAATTACCTTGACTCACTATAATATTTCTCATATAATTTTTTTAACCTCATATTTAAAAAAAATGCAAATCCAATAAACAGGAGCATAATGTGAAAAAAGTATTATGTATTTGCCTTACTTTAGTATTCATCTGTATGCCTATTTTTTCTATTGATGTAAATATACTTGAACTACAGTCCTCAGAAAAAATTGAGTTTACTAATTATCCCGGAAGAATTAGTGATACTGCAAATATGGAAGATGTTAGAAATATTGGAAGAACACTTGCAAATGGTTTAAATAATAACGGAAATGCTTCATATTACCTGAATAAATATACCGCACTACATATTTTTGATGAAAATGAACCGGATAAAAACGGCGCGGATATTATATCTTTAGAAGAAAATGTAGTAATTCTGCATATAAACTGGATAAGGCAGATACTCACAGGCTTTATTCATGCTAAATATAAATATTCCATAGAAGACTCAAGACTCCTGGCAACTTTTGTTACATACTATAATGCAATTCACAGAAAGGACCTGCCCTATTTCCAAAATCATTATCAGGCTTTAGTAATTATGCAGATAGATCAAACAACTGTCGGATTGTCCACTCAATATACAGAATGGTCCGGCAATTCAGGGATAGTAATCCCATTAACAGATATGGAACAGGACCTGGGCGCGCTGGACACACTACTGCTTACAGAGGATGAGGTAATAGCCCAGCTTCAGCAGGAAGAAGATCGGGGCATAGAAGAAAGACAGGAGATGGTAGACCTGCAGGAACGCCAGATTGAAGAATCAAAAGAACAGCTCGAATCTGAAAAAGATGAACTTGAATCTGAAAAAGACGACATAGAATCTCAAAAAGATGAACTGGAACAATCAGAGCAGGAGACAGAAGAAAAACAGGAGCAGCTCGAAGACCTGCAGGAACAGCTTGCAACTACGGAGGATAAAGACGAAAAAAGCGAAATTGAACAGCAGATTTCAGAACTGGAACAGGACATAGAAACTGACAGAGGGGAGCAGGATAAACAGGAGCAGGAGATTACTGAACGCACCCAGGATATTGAAGACAGACAGGAAAATATAAACAGAGATGAACAGAGAGTAGCGGACTTAGAACAGGATGTAGAACAGGAAAAGGAAAGTATAGAACGAGATCAGACTATCCTTGATGTACAGGACGATCCTGAAACTTTCGTTGACAGATTATCGGAAACAGAAAAAGAACTTGAAGAAACTCAGAGCACAATAGCAAAAACAGAACCTGTTGTAGAGAACGTACTTTTTTACCTGAAAATTAAAGAATACTTAACAAATGGCCACTATAATAATGAATTATATGCAATAGATACTCTAACAGGTGATATTTTACATACTGCTCCTCAATCTGAAATTTGCGGCCGCGAATATTGGGCTACAGCTAAAGGGATACTCGTAATTTCTCATATCGGTTCTCATAAAGAGCATTACCTTACTTTACTCAACCTTAATACACTTGAACCTGAAGTTGTTGGAGATACGACTATCTTCCATAGAAGTTTTATTCAGATAAGGGAAGATTTCATTTATACGGTGATTTCGGAAAATAATGACTCAGCTTTCTATCTGGGAAAATTTGATTCTTCTCTGAACCTTATTGCAGAATCAGAAGAAATGATAGATTCTAATACTGCGTTCCATTTATACGGAAACTTTATATATGTAAATTCGCCGGATAAGGAAATGCTTGTATTAAATAAAAGTGATCTGACCTGGCAGAATTTAATTGAATTGTCCTATTAATACAGCACCAAATCCTCAACAATTTCTTTTTAAAAGATATTTGGTGCTGTATTAATTATATTTAGGCATAATTATCTTAAAACAGGTTCCTTTATTCTTCTCACTATCTAACGTTAAATTACCCTCATGTGCTTCTATAATATTTTTTACTATGGACATCCCAAGACCTGTTCCGCCGCTTTCGGAATATGAAAAGAAAGGCTCAAATACGTGTTTTTTAACTTTCTCGCTCATGCCAACACCATTATCTGAAATTTCTATAACATATGTTGATTCCTCTTCATAAGTTTTAATTGTAAATTTTCCGCCTTTTGGCATTGCCTTACGTGAATTATCAGCCAGATTATATAGAACCCGTACAATTCGGTCCATATCCATAAGAACAGGACCTTTAAACTTGATATCTTTTATAATTTCTATTTTCCTTAGGGAAAACCGGTCTTTAATTGAATTTATAACGTTGTTTATCATATCATCAATATTAACAATCTGCATGTTTAATCTGATTTCACCACGCGAGTAATCAAGCATTTCATTTGCAAGCCTGTTTAACCTGTCTGACTCGCTGATTATCCTGTCCGCGTTTTTCTTATTTTTCTCTTCATTATCCGGCTGCATTCTAATCATTTCTGCATAACCGCGCATAATTGATATTGGATTTCTTATATCATGCAGTATCAAGGATGATATTTTCCCGAGAGTAGATAAGCGCTCCATTCTTATTAATTCTTCATGAGTTTCTTTTAATTCTTTATATGCTTTCTGCAGTTTCTTATTTCTTGCCCTTAAATTTTCTACAAAACTATCATTACTTTTTCTTATCATTAGAGAAACAGACCTCATAACAGACAGAGCTATAGAACTGTTTTCTTTTATTATTTTATGGAAATCATTTCTCTCTATATATAATAAACGCGTATTCTCTCTTGCAATTACAGTCGCGCTTCGCGGTAAGTCATCTATAAGCGCCATTTCTCCAAAAAGCCTGCCTTTCTTATGTACAGCGAGCCTGTCTTTTTCCTGGCTTCTATAATCCTTCCATACCTCAATTTCACCGGAAAGTATTATATAAAATTTTTCTGCGACAGAGCCTTCTTCAAAAATTATTTCTCCCGGATCAAATGTTTTTTCATGACAGACTATTAATATTTTATTTATTTCGGAATCTTCAAGATTATGGAAAAAGTATGTATTTCTTAAAAATTTATAATTATCATTCATTATCACGATTATAAAGTGTTGCTATATATTCTTTTGTATTTTCAATTTTCATATGAGAGATAGTGCATTTTCCTTCAAGCACCACGCCATCCTGTATTATCAATTCCGGTGTTTTTAAAGTACCCAATACTCTTGCAGTTGATAATAGCAGTATTCTTCTTTCTGCAGATATATTTCCAATTACTATTCCTTCCACTACAACACTTGTTGCTTTAATATCTGTTTTAACTCGTGCCTCAGGGCCTATATGTAATTGATCTATTAGAAGTGTTTCACCTTCAAATTTACCATCGATCTTAAGACTTCCTTTTATTGCAAAACGCCCTTGAAAAAATGAATTCTCTCCAATCGTTGAATTTGCATTAACTTCAATCTGCATAATATCTACTCCATTTGTCCGATTTGCGGTATATTTAAATACTGTATCACTTCTCTTGAATAATCTCTAATCATTTTTAAAGCCTCATATACTGTTTTTCCATTAAGATATTTTTCACCTTCTATCCTGTCAAAATACAATATATCATTGCTATTTAAGCATTTTGAGCCGTCTTGTTCAATATCCTCATTTATATCCAGGCAGAATTCTTCCATTGCCTTAAAGTATTTATACGACTCAATTTCAATATGCCGCATTCTTTTTAAATTTCTTTGTTTCATTTCAAGCTGTTCATTTTTTGTATAAGCTACTTCCTCTATATGAATAATTTCATCTTCATAATCTTTCAACTTTCTCTGAAGGTCTTTGAATTTATGATAAAAGTTGTCTCTGGCTATGGAATATTTAAAATCGAGTTTCATATTTCGTTCACTAAGCACAACAATAAGTTCCTCGTCGAAATATCTCAAATATGCATCTATTCCGGATATTTCATAATCTAAATTGTCTTTCTTAAAATCGGGAGGAATGACAGTATCTAAAAAATGAAACTCGATTTCGTCCGTAAGGTTTTCGTTTTCTTCTTCTATTATTTTCTGCTCATTAATTTCAAAGGTTTTTAATATTTTATCTTTATAATCTTTTAATTGCTTTAAACGTGATTTTACTCTGTACCGCTGATCTTCATCAACTGTTGTTTTAACTAATACTTCATATTGATAAATTACACGGTTGATTTTTCTAATTTCTTTATCAGGATCATTAAATTCCAACAACATAATATTTAACCTTAATTTTTTAGTATATCCCCTATTTTCTGTACCCTGAAGGCGCAAGCACCCCAAGGTCTCAAGATTGCCAGGATCTTTATATTTCCACAAAAATTATTTACAAGTCCGGTACATTAACCGGTTTCCAGTTATATACTAAAAAGCCCTCAAGTCTATTTGAGGGCTTTATGATTTAACCTTAATTATCTATTATCTTACCACACATCAGCCATATCATCTTGATCAAGGCTTGTTTCTAAAAATAAATCTGTTACAGCACTTAAATCATCAAAATAAATGTAATAAGTGCCTCGAGTATCCGCAAGGTCGCATTCTATTTTAAATCCTAAAAAATTTAATCCGTTTCTATCAGGATAATGAAAGTCTGTCTGACTTATTCCAGGTGGAACAGCAACAGTCATTTTTCTCCATCCTGCAAAATTTAATGTCCCGACTGTTAGTTCCATTTTATTACCAAAATAATCACCTAAAACGATCTTTAATATATGATTATAATTTCTTCCTACTACCCAAACAGATATAGTCTTGGTAATACCTTCTATAGCAAGCGGCTTTATTGGATAAACATAGAAATAGTTCATTCCGCGCTTATTGTACTGTATTTTAACTCCCAGCGCATAACCGCCTAATGCAAAGCCCCGATCTGTTTCACTCTGAATTCTTTCTGCATCTAAGGTTTCTCTTTCCATTGGAAATCCTGGAAGCCTTCTTACAGAAATAAATCCCTGATCACTAGGCATAGCAGCAGACCAGAAAGCAGCATCTTCAAATTTATTTATTGTAATATTAGCTAATTCCTGTTGCGCGGTATCATTACCTAATCTTTCCGGATCTACTTCATTTACATCTCTATTTGATGTTTGAGAAAAACACGGCATGCTAATCACTAAAACAGCAATTAATATATAAATAATTTTTTTCATCTTATACTCCTAATTTCCTATTTAATTATCAAGCTCCACACCCCAGACATCCATCATTGTCTCACTGCTTGCAAGATCATCTCCATCAAAACGGGTCTCAAATATATCAGTTAATATTTTCATCTGATCTATATAAATATAATAATCACTTACAACTTCAGCAGGCCTTGTCCAGAGAACAAACTTTGTAAATCTTAATGGTTTTATCCTTGGTATATAAGTTGTTGACTGGGATATACCGTTTGGTATTTTCGCGCTAAGGTTCTTCCATCCGCCATAATTCAGGTCTCCCATTCTAATTACATGACTTAATCCCCATGAATCTTCAAAATGAGCTTCTAGATAATAATTATAATTGGAACCCCATACCCAGACATCAAATAACTGTACACGGCCATTAATAGGAATAGGATCTGCTTCATATTGTGTTCCACCACTATCTATATAAACAATATCTTTTTCTTCTGCGTCAGCAGCTGCAACTTTGACCGGCATAATTTCCACATAATTATAGCCCTGTCTGGTAAATCTGCATCTTATACCCAGTACATTTTTGTCAGTATCATCTATATCATACCCGAATAGTGCCTGCGGATATGTATTTACCATAGCAGTCACAGGATATTGTATTTCATTTCCATCTTCATCTGTCTCTACAAATGAGAATTTGCTACCTATTGCTACCCATCGACTAGTTGGATCTTCATCAAATGTCTCCAGAATTTTTGTTTCAAGATTCTGAGTGGCTTCATCTGCTGTAACCAGGATAGATAATGACAGGAAAAGCAGCAGAAATATACTTATTATAATTTTGCTTTTAACCTTCATTCCTTATCTCCTTTTAACCTTCATTTTAAATTCTTTGGATATAATGGCATTTAAGGTAAATACCCAAAATCAGTACAAGAAATACCAAAATTATCACATAACTAATTAAGAATTATAGGGCTATATAACCTATTTGTCAAATATTTTTCTATCTAAGATTTTTTTTTATTGCTCTAATTTTACAATACCGTTTACTCTATTAGTTTTCCATACTATTTGTCCGTCTATATTCTCACGTAACCCGAGGCAAAGGCCTATAGTCTCTATATAGTCCTCTTCTATAGAGCTTATGATCTGTTCTTCATACCCTCCGGAACCTGCCCAGTCTTCAACAATTGCATATCCCCCGGAATTTTTTAGCAATTCAAGACAGTATGTATTAGACTGAAACACCTTTAATAAAAAATATAGAGCACCATCGCTGCGCATATTTTCAATTGCATCTCTAATAAGTACATGATCTTTGTAATTGGATAGCTGCTTTTCTATTATTATGCTTTCATCAGCAGTTTCGAGTATCCCCTCTTTAAAAGCATCAACCTCAGCTTCTGTCTCTTTGGAAATATTTGCTACAATAATGCCGATTTTATTGTTTTCTGCTGACAAATTTGAAGATTGAACAGTTTCTGCAATATACCTTCCTGCTTCTTTATAAATTTTCGTCCTGTCAAAAACTACTGTCAGTAAATTAGAAGGCAAATCCGTATTTATAACATTTCCGAAAATTATAAATAAGTGTTCCGTATATTGTTCTGCAATATCTATTGCAAGGTTATTCATAAATGGGCTTAAAATGACAACGGAATTACTGTTGTCCTGTAAAATTATTTCAAGCGCTGCTGCATCGTCTGAAATCACAGTATCAAATACCAGATTATTAGCCCGCGCTGTTTTTTCCAATCCCCTGGCCAATTCACCACTTCTATCTATCACTTCCCAGAAAAACGATTCAGTTAGAAAAATTAGATTATTCTGCCTGCCGCACGCAAATAAGATTAGAATACATAAAATTAAAACTGCTTTTTTAAGTATCATAATGTTTTTAATAAACAATTATTCCTTAAATCTCACCATAATAAAAAAAGTTAAAATGAACAGTACGATTCCAAGTACAGATGAGAGAAAAATGAAATTATTTTTATAAAGATAAGTTACAAAACCAAGCGCAAAAGCAACTAAAGCCAGCCCCGCAAAAAGAAGTATTTTCATAATTCCTTCAGAATTTATCAGCCTGGTAATCAGGCAGGAAGAGATAAAAATCATAGAAAACCTTAATAACGGCAAAAGAAATAGCAGATAGGAATCAAATTGATTATAATAGAGAATAACTGTTATTATAGATGCAACTGTAAGAAATCCTGCTGCAAAGATGCTGTATGTAAGGAAAGAATCATCACCATTAAAAAGATGTGTAAAAAGAATATAGCCTGCAATTAGTACAGCCATGTAAATAAAGTGATCTTCCATTAAATGGTAGAAATATAGTCCAACAAGGCTATAAGTCTCATTAAAAACATCTCTAAATAGAGAAAGAAAAATAATTGCGGGAATATAAATAAGCATTCCTCTTACAAATGGTAATCCATGCTCTTTAAAAGTAATAAAATCAACCCAGCTTTTGCTGGTACCTTCCAGGTGTATTAAAAAGTAGATAAAAATAGGAAATGCTAAAAGTAAAAATATAAACATAATTATTTATGAGGATATTAACAGAAGAAAATAAATGCATCAACCCATATTTATCTTTTCTAATTCATATCTGTCAGAAATTATTGATATTTGTTTTTTTATATCAAAATCGAGACGCTTAAACAAAAGCTTCACATCCTGGTTTAAAGAGCAATCCATTAAATTTATATAAAGACTGGAGATTATTTCATTTCTCTGAATTATTAGTTGAAGAAAAGTAAGATAAGTAATATCGGGAGAATATCTTAAAGCAGTTTCACCAGGCGTAAAAGGCTTATTATACGAAAAAATAGCATCGAGATTGCCCAACTGCTTAATTTCTTTAATCCTTTTTAAATGCTCATTTTTCTGCTCTACTATAGAAAGAAGAAGTTTCTTGAAATTCTGATTAACGCACTTTTTATAATAATCAATATACTCTTTTTTAAACCCTTCTATTTTACTAATTGCTAAATCAATTACATCATTTATTAAATTATTTTCCATCATAATGAAACAATAACATGTAACATCTGTTGCGTCAAAGAAAAAAATAATATATGATACGTACTAATTTCAAAAAAATGACGATAAAAAGATATGAACAAAGAGAAAAAGATAACTCTATTATCTTCCCTTAATAATTTCTATGATGAGGAAACTTTCGCGCTTCTGATTAAAGAGTTTTATAATTCCGATATAGATATCAGCTTAACTGCAATTAAATCATCCGCATCGCTAGGTAATGAAATCGCAATACCTCACATTTATAAAATAATTGAGAAAGGTGTGTTAAAACAGAAGGTAGAAGCAATTAAAACCCTGTCAGAAATCAAGGCTCCTTCGTCTATTGCCCGCCTTTTACAGTATTTTAATCTATTTAAACAAAAGGAAATTCGCCTGGAAATCCTAAATGCAGTAAATTCAGTTTCACCTTTAAATGAAAAAATAGGGGAATTAAACCAGTCTATACTTGTTTCTGCAGATTACGATATTGATTATAAAGAAACTTCAATAAAGGGCCTTATAAAAGCAGATAAACTTGAATTTATAGAAAAATTTATAAAAACTTTACCTGAACAGATAAAAAGAACAGTATTTTATTCTGTTCTACAGTCTGGCAGTGAAAAAGCATCTGCTTTTATAGACAAATTTAAAGATGCGAGCAAAGAATTTAGCCCGGAAGCATTAGGCTGTTATTTATGCGCTTATGAATTAAAGGTTGCATCCATGCAAAGTTTTGTAATTGATTCATTAAAAAAAGCATCTAATGAAACTATCATTTCATTTCTGGAAACATTATCAGAATTTAAAGGAAGAATAGACAAGCCCAAGCAGATACTTAGAATACTTTTAGTATTAAACTATATTAGTCCTGAAATTGAAGCAATAATAGGAGATTTTGTAGAAAAAATAGTTTCAGAAGTAAAAAAAAGAGCACTTCATCTACTATCTTACTTTATTTTAATGGTATCCACACATATAGAAACAGTATTCAGTAAAATAAAAAGACAGTACTTTACTATAAAAGGAATAACAGAGAAAAAAGCACTATTAATAGTCCTGCTTGCTCAAATAGTAGAAAAGTATGCTTCTCCGAAGCTGCTCAATAATATTCAGCATTTTTTTCAGACTTCCACAGTGCCTGATTCACGGCTGCTGCTTAATGAACTCGGCAAAGCATTGTCCGGGGCACCGGATGAAGATAAAAATAAATTTAAAGCTTGTATTTCCCTGTTCCAGATAAAAAATCCAAAGGCAAGGATTAGCATCTCATCCAACCTTTCATATATAAACCTTTCCCGGCCCAATCTTATTAGAAGACTCAACAGATTAATCAGAATTGCAGGGAAATTAAATATAAGAAAAACAATAAAAAAGATAAATGAGATCTTAAAATTTGCACGAAATGAAAAGATTCCATTTATAGAAGAAACATGCATCGTAAGCTTATGCCAGTTCCACTATAAAAGCATAATCGAAGAATCTAAAGGATACTTTAGTAATCCAAAAGCAAACATTATTACTTTTTCCGGTTTTATAAGAGGTGCAAAGCATATAAACCCTAAAGTAATGTTTCAACTTGTATCGACTGTTTTAGTTAATAACGCATACCCCGAAAATATGCAGAATCTAATTATAAATACTATAGACCATTGGGACCTGTACGGCATTAGGGGCACAACACCCATACTTCTAAAAGCAATTAAGCTCCCCAATATACATAAAGAAAATAAAATAAAAATCGGTGAAATAATTGCAAAATATTCCGAACCTCAGGATTTTCAAAGCCTGCTTGAATTAACAAATAATGTCGAAACTGAAATTAAAATTTCAGCAATAAAAGCATTAAAAAATCTGGTAAAAAATTATGATACCGTACCTAAAGATATCGTTGTAAATAAACTATATTCTCTAATGAACGATAAAGACAACGGTGTAATAACACAGGCCCTTTTTGCGCTTGTAGATCTTGGAGATGATTATGCTTTAACGGTATTAAAAGACCAGCTTAGTTCAAGCGGCGATATTTACAATGCAGAATTGCTATACAATCTGGAAAATCAGATATCTCATAAGATATTATCTGCCGTATTAAACCTCCTTCAATCAACTAATATAGACACACATAAAACCCTTAGAAAAATACTTCAGAATATTTCACACACAGAACTTTCTGAAGAAATAAGGCATAATCTAATACATAATTTAATAGACACGGAAGTAAATAAGAGTACTGTTCAGTTAAAAGCAGAAGAAGATAATGCTCAGGAACTTATACAGCATACAAAAACCGAATTTAAACTTAAAAGAGAAAGCTCACAGATTCTTACAATACTTTTTATTGACATTGTAGATTATACAAAGAGTACTTCAACTTCAGATACTTCTACATTAATGAACCTGATTAAATCATTTGAAGATACAGTTATACCGGAAATCGAAAAATACCAGGGAAATATTATAAAGAAAAGTGGTGATGGAGTATTATGCACTTTTAAGCATCCTTTAAATGCCGGAATAGCAACTCTTGCCATAAAAAACAAAGTCTTTAAGGAAAATGAATTTAAAGTAGATAAAGACAAATTACATATACGGATGGGAATAAATACAGGACTTGTAATCAGAAATAAGGGTGATATTTATGGTGATGTTGTAAATATTGCTTCAAGAATGGAAGCTGCGGCAAATCCCGGGGAGATCCTGCTTACAAACTCAACATACACCGAAATACGAAATCATATCCGGTGCATTCCCCTTGGAAATATCCAGGTTAAAGGCAAAAAAGATGCAATAATGGCATATACTGCAGAAGAACTAATCACTGATTTTGAGAACATGGATGAAAAAACCGACATTGCAAAGGATAATGCTCCTGAAAATAAATTCGAAGAACTTAGCAGGAATGAAACAATAATTTCAACAAATTATTATGTGCCGGAAATAGAGCACAAAGCAATAGTAAATAAAATGAAAGAGATTTTTATAGATCTTACACATGCAATAGAAGAAATTGCAAAAGATTATCAAGAAGAAAATAATATTAAAGAATTTTTGCAGAAAAAATGGGACGAATTAATAGAATCTATAAGCACATCCAACCTGCTTAAAAAGTAACAGAAAGCAACTGGCCTTGAAATCGGCTTGCTTATCAATTTTAGATATTCAGTAGCAGTTAAAAGAAAAATATTTAAGAAACCTGGTTAATCTGCGTCCTAATAATAAAAAACCTTTTCTTGAAATCGCACCCTTGTACAAAACCCCTTTGACTTAATAATAATTCTCTAGTATAGTTTAAGCTTATATAATGATAATTATGCATATTGGTTTGATAATTTACAATATAGTATTAAATTACACAAACATTTAATAATAATTGTATAATTAATAACATTAGGGGGTATATTGGCAAAAAAAGAAGTACGAATCAACGAAATGATTCGAGTACGTGAAGTAAGGCTTATTACTGCTGATGGAGAACAAAGAGGAATTGTTCCAATTTCCGAAGCACTAGAAATTGCACAGGATGAAGATTTAGATCTGGTAGAAGTATCACCAAATACTCAACCGCCTGTATGTAAGATCCTTGATTATGGCAAATATAAATTTGACCTGGAAAAAAAGATTAAGGAGTCAAAAAAGAAACAGAAGCAGGTTCGTTTAAAAGAAATCAGGATGCAGCCTAAGATAGACATCCATGACCTGATGTTCAAAACCAAGCATATAAGAGAATTCTTAGGCCACGGCAATAAAGTCAAGGTTACAATAAGGTTCCGGGGCAGGGAGCTTGCTCATACGGAGTTGGGTAAAGATGTCCTTTTAAAAGTTCTGGAATTATTAGAAGAGCAATATGTTCTGGATAAGCCTCCAAAAATGGAAGGACGGTTTATGTCAATGTTTTTAAGCCCAAAGACGAAAAAATAGTTATTATTTAATATAGACATTATAATCTTTTTACTATATCTATATAATATTAAAAAAATTGAATATTAATTTTATATATATATAGAATTTAAATAGGAGTTTTAGATATGCCAAAAATGAAAACAAGAAAAAGCGCTGCTAAAAGATATAAATTAACCGGAACAGGAAAAATTAAGTATAAAAAGCAGGGTCTTAGACATATACTAACAAAAAAGAGCAGCAAAAGAAAAAGAAATCTAAGAACTGCAGGTATTTTAAGTAAAGTAGAAACAAAAAAAGCAAGAAAACTACTTCCATACGGTTAATTAGCAAAATAACAGCAAATTACAACAAATATATTTTTATAATTTAAGGAGAATATATACTATGCCAAGAGCAGTAGACGGAACACTGCACAAGAACAGAAGAAAAAAAGTATTAAAACAAGCAAAAGGTTTCTGGGGCAGAAGGAGCAAAATATATAGGACAGCAAAGGATGCTGTCGCAAAAGCCCTATCCTATGCTTATAGAGACAGAAGAGTAAAAAAAAGAACATTCAGGGTATTATGGATTGCCAGAATTTCAGCCTTGTGCAAACAGAATGGAATAACTTATTCACGCTTTATTAATGGATTAAAAATATCCGGAATAGAAATTAATAGAAAAGCCCTATCCAATATGGCAATAGAGGATCCAAAGGCCTTTGAAATGCTTGTAAATAAAGCTAAATCCGCGGTTGAGAGTAAAAAAACATGATTACACTGGAACAAATACGTTTATTAGAAAAGAAAATAAACAAGACAGTAGAAGTAATCAATTTATTAAAAGAAGAAAATAAAACGCTAAAAGGAACTCTTGAAAGCTCTCAGAGCAAGATGAAAGACCTCGAAGATATGGTTAACAGCTTTAAGAGCAATCAAGATGAAATTGAAAAAGGAATACTCGGAGCAATAGAAAAACTCGATTGCCTGGAAGATGATATTGAAGAACAGAAGAAAAATTCGGAACAAGCAGAGATAACTAAGAAAACTACAGATCCGGAAATATCAAATAATAACAAGCCCGAAGAAGAAGAAGAAGGTCCAACAGTTTTACTAACAGAAGAAAATGATGAAAATGAATTAGATATTTTCTAGGATTATTTATGGAAGACAATAAGCTTAAAATAGATGTATTAGGCACATCTTTTAAAATTAAATCCAATGAAAATATAGAATATTTGGAAAGTATAGTAAGTTTTTATAAACTTAAAATTAAAGAAGCAAGAAACACATTTTCTACAAGTGATCCTTTAAAATTATCTATTTTAACAGGATTAAATATAGTAGATGAATTATTTAAACAAAAAAGCAATAATCCTTCCATAAATGAGTACACAGAAATAAAAAAGATAACAGAACGCATGATAGATAACATAAACGATGTTCTTTAAAAGGCTAAAACTTCCTTTGGATCAATTTTTTGTAAACTGGCGCCTTCTACCTCTACAATTCTTGCAGCAAGTCTGTTTGCTATTATAGCACTTTCTTTACTACTTTTTCCCTTTATCAATCCATAAAGAAAGCCGGAAGCAAAGAAATCGCCGGCCCCTATTGTATCTACAACTTTTACTTTGATCCCCGGAATATGAAAAATATTACCGGAATCATTTATAAAACATCCGTCTTTTCCCAATTTCATTACCACAAGGTTGGATAATTTTCCAGCTATCTTTATAATATCCTCGTCATTTCCCTCCTGACAAATCATAGTGGTAATTTCCTCTCTATTTCCAAATAAAACATCTACTGTGCCGGGCATCCACGCGTTAAAATCATCTCTGTTTCTGTTTACAACAAAAAGATCCGCAACATCAAATGAAACCCTAATTCCATTATTTTTTGCAAAGTTTATTGCCTTTCTAACCGCGTTTTTCTGGCTGTCCGTATCCCACATATATCCCGCGATATGTAAATACTTTGAATTCTTCAGCATTTCCATATCTACTGCACTATCATCATATTCCTGGCATGCACCTAAATATGTAAACATATTTCTTTCATAATCCGGAGTAACTATTACAATAGAAACACCTGTTTGTCTGGAACCTTTTCCCATTCTTGTAACAATACCAAGCTTCTCCATCTGAAGTTTATACTTTTCTCCAATACTATCTGCGCCAACCGCACCGCTATATAATGGTTTTGGAACAGGATCTGCTTTAGAAAGCCATGCAATACCCCGCATGGTATTGGCACAGCTGCCTCCGGGTATATTTTTATAACTGCTTAGTTTACTTATTATTTCCTCTTTTTCCGCTTCGGAAATTAACTTCATAGTCCCGCTCTGAGTGTCCAGCGCCTTAATAAATGAATAATCTTCATATGCAACATAATCCATTAACGGATTCCCAATTCCAAAAACAGAGATCAAATTCTGCCTCCTGCTAAAATTTAACAATTATATTTAAATATTATTTAATATAGATATTTTTGTAATACTATATTAAAATAACTAATTATGCCAGTACAAACAAGACAACATATAATTAAACTATTTAATACCTATAAGGAAAACATCATTGCTTTTAACAATCATGTTATTGAAGCAACAGGCCTGATTGCAACAAAGATCTTTCTGAAAGTATCTAACACTAAGGTTCCCTGTATTTTATACTCCACATCTATGACTTCTGCGAAGGTTATTGCAAATTTATCACCAGAATTATTTGAAAAAATTCGCATTGCCGGAAATACTGTTTATCTCAGGTTTTCTTTTAAAAGATCAGATAGATCAGATTCTTTAAAGTTCTTTGTATCTTCTAAAGTAACCGGATTTAATCCGTACAGTAAAAATAATCCGCAAACGAATTTTGTAACATTAGTATATTCTCAAACACCACCGGATGATTTAATTAAAATACTCGGAAATCTTTTAACTGCAAAAGCAAATGCAGCGCAGAGAAAAGAGGAAAGAATTGCTATAAACGATGAAAATTTAAAAAAACTGGGATTTATCGATAGAAATGCAATACTTTTAATTCAAGATGTACCGAGAAAGTGCATTCTCCGAAATATTTCATTCTCCGGTGTAAAAGTGCTTATTATAGGCCTTGGTAAATTTTTAATAAATAAAGAAGCTGTTCTTAGACTAAATATCGAAAACACATCCAAACCGGTAGATATTAAAGGGAAAATTCTCCGTTCAGAAGAAGTAAAGGGTAGAAAAGATATTACTGCAATTGCAATGAAATTTGACGAAAATATGCCCTTAACTTTAACCCAATGCATTAATAATTTTTTTAGTTAAGTTTTTAGGAAGTCTACCGATATTTCTAATAAGGGTAAGTTTGTCTGATATATAATAGAAATTAGGAGTTTTCTCCCTTATTCTGTTTATCGGCAGGTTTTAAAAACCCATAAATAAAAAAAATAAATATTATTTTATTGTACAGGAATTTCAGTTGAAATTTCTATGAAATGGTGGAGCACAGGAAGTGCGACTACATTAATACAAAAAATAGTACATGGATGTGCTATTTTATATTTAAGGAGGTTAAATAACTTAAAAATATTTATTTAAAAAAAATATTAACTTATTAACTCGAGCAAGGATGCTTGAGAACTAATGTTTCATGGAGGAAACAATGATAATTAACCACAATATGAGTGCAATGTTTGCACAGCGTCAGCTTAAATTCAACGAAGTCGGCCTTAGTAAAAACATAGAAAAGCTATCTTCCGGTTACAGAATCAATAGAGCTGGAGATGATGCCTCCGGTTTAGCTGTATCAGAAAAGCTTAGATCTCAAATCAGAGGTCTTCATCAGGCAGAAAGAAATGCTATGAATGCTATTTCATTTATTCAGACAGCAGAAGGCTACCTTCAAAATTCTCAGGATATAATCCAGAGATTAAGAGAACTTGCAGTTCAATCTGCAAACGGCATCTACACAACAGAAGACAGAATGCAGATCCAGGTAGAAGTTTCACAGCTAATCGATGAAGTTGACAGAATCGCTTCCCATGCTGAATTTAACGGTATGAGATTGTTAACCGGCAGATTTGCAAAGGACACTGGTTCTAATAGAGTTACATCATCCATGTGGTTCCACATTGGTGCAAATATGGATCAGCGGGAACAATCATATATTGGAACTATGACTGCAAAAGGCCTGAGTTTAAGAAATGTTGGAAGTAATGATATACTGACACTTTCTACAGTTCAAGGTTCTAACCAGGCAATAGGTATGCTGGATGAAGCTCTTAAGAAAGTTAGCAAACAGCGTGCAGACTTAGGTGCTTATCAGAATAGATTAGAACACGCAACACAGGGAATCGCTGTTGGAGCAGAAAATATGCAGGCAGCAGAGTCCTTAATTCGTGATGCAAATATGGCAGGAGAAATGGTAGATTTTACAAAGAACAGTATACTCTTCCAGGCTGCTACAGCTATGCTTGCACAGGCTAATACAAAACCACAGGCAGTATTGCAACTCTTAGGATAAAGTATTAGACTTTTTGCAGTATAACTATTAGTATTTAAAAAAACGTTATTGATCTTTGACAAAAAGACCCTCTGCTTTGTTTTACTAGTAAGGAGATTCCCCTGATTATTTTACAATAGTCTAATAACAGGGGAAATCTCTTTGCTACTGAGGTAAATATTTAAGGAACGGGATATGAAATGAACGCGCGAGTCATTTCTGAACCTCAGAAAAGCAATGCAAAAGGAAGGCAAGGGATGCCTTTTATATATTTCAAGGAGGGTTATATGATAATAAACCATAATATGAGTGCCATGTATGCAAATAGGCTTCTCAAATACAGAGAAATAAGTCTAAACGGTAATATTGAAAAACTATCTTCAGGTATGAGGATTAACAGAGCTGGTGATGACGCATCCGGTCTCGCAGTTTCTGAGAAACTAAGAGCGCAGGTTCGCGGCCTTCATCAGGCAGAAAAAAATATTGCAAATGCTATTTCTTTTATTCAGACAACAGAAGGATATCTTCAGGAAACTCAGGACATTCTTCATAGAATGAGAGAACTTGCTGTTCAGTCTGCGAATGGAATTTATACACAGGAAGACAGAATGCAGATTCAGGTTGAAGTATCTCAGCTTGTTGACGAGGTTAACAGAATTGCATCACATGCACAATTTAATGGTATGGATCTGCTTCAGGGCGAGTTTGCAAACAGAGGGAATGAGACAGATGGTGTTAATTTCCATGTTGGTGCAAACATAGATCAAGCTGAAAGAGCATATATCGGCACCATGACTGCTGAAGCACTTTCGCTTACTAATGCTCAGGGAGCTGGAGAAACTATTACTATTACAAATGTTGAAGCATCCAATATAGCAATTGGAACTGTAGATGAAGCACTAAAGACTGTTTCCAAACAGCGGGCAGACCTTGGTGCATACCAGAACAGATTCGAAATGGCTGTTCAGGGTGTAGCAATTGCAGCTGAAAATCTTCAGGCAGCAGAATCCAATATCCGTGATACTGACATGGCTTCCGAAATGGTTGATTATGTTAAGAATAATATTCTTATGCAAGCCGGTACTGCAATGTTAGCACAGGCAAATGTAAAAACTCAGTCTGTATTACAGCTTCTTGGTTAATAGTTTTTACAAAAAACCTTACTAACTTTTAAAAGTTTCTTTAATTCTTTAAAAAATAGCGTTCCATGTTTTTAGAAGGATAGTAAAGAGGTCACTGGACGTTACCTTTTTACAATAATTTTGGTGGGAGGTTGTCGCGTCCTTCCTCCCATCGTTTTCATGGAGGAGAATAATGGGAATGGAGATCCCTGGATTAGTTCAGAAAGGAATTCATCCGGAATATGAACAGAAAAAAGAAAAAATCAACCTGCCTCATCAAGCTACTCGGAAAGTTCGTCAAAAAGTTGATAACAGAAATGCGCAGAAAACACGCGCAAATATAGAAAAAGCATTAAAAAATATAGAACAAGTAATATCTCACTTTAACAGACGTTTCAAGATCCGATTGGATACTAATATCAACAGGATCATCATAAAGGTGATTGACAAAGATACCGATAAAGTAATTAAGGTAATACCTCCGGAAGAAATCCAACATCTTATTGCAAAGATAAATGAAATGATGGGGCTTCTGGTGGATAAAACAATTTAAGTGTTATCCCATGAACAGCACTTACATCAGATAAGGATGAAGCAGCTGAGTTATAAGGAAAATTGCCTTATAAGTCTGATTATTTACAAATTTTGTATTAAATTTAGAAATAGCAGACTTTGTAGATACGGGAGAACCAAAAACTCATGTCAGATATCACTATTCCGGGCGTAAACAGCAATATAAATACAGCGAAGATTATCGAAGCCCTGATGGGACCGGAAAGGGTAAAAATTGAAAACGTTCAGAATGAAATTGACAATTTAAATAATGAAAAAAAAGTGTGGCAGGATATATCTGTACGCATGTCAAGGCTGCAGGACAGCGCGAAACTACTCTACGGATTTGAAAACCCCTTTAATAATAAAATCGCGTCCTCTGAAAACGATTCTATTCTTACAGCTACTGCAACCAGGGAAGCAGTAGAAGAAGTGAAGGAATTTACTATCCTGCAGACCGCGAAAGTAGACAGGTTTATGTCTGATTCGCTTTCAGACGACTTTGAAGTCGATGACGGAGTATTTAAATTCCAGATTGGTGAAGAAGAAATAGAATTCAACTTTAACGGAGGTTCATTAAATGAACTTGCGGATAATATAAACCGAAAAGCAGGAGATTTCTTAAACGCAAGTATTGTAAACGACACAGCAGATACGAAAGTAATAATTATAGAATCTAAAATTACAGGCGCAGAAAATCCATTAATATTTTTAGACGGGGCTTTGGATTTCGGCCTTAAAGCCGGAATACTGGAGCCGTCTGTATCCATGCAGAGAGATATTGAAATAAATCAATCTGCTATTGCTCCATGGGAAAAAACACTCAGTCCGGACTTTATCAAAATAAATGAAGGAGAAATTACTTTAAGACCGCAGGGAGAATTTAAAATTCCTATTAACCCGCCTTTAGCTTTAAATCCCAATGTAATTTTAGAAATTGATATAAGCGTGAAAAACCTAACTGCAGACGAATACACAGTACCCTCGCGACCGGAGGGCCCGGATATTCCTTTACCCGGTGGAATTGATTTTGGCGGGCTCCATATTGAGAATGAAAGATCAGATATAGATATGCCTGCATGGTCGCCTCCTCCTCTACCGGAAGTTATTGAAGATATGCAGATTATGTACATGGGCTCTAATGGCAATTTAATTCCATTAACAGTAATTTCAGAAGGAACTCAAAGTTATAAGATACCTCTGGGAGAACTTTCCGGCTCAATAGACACTCTTTACTTCCGAAACAGGAATACATATAAAGAAATTACAATTTCGAACATCAATATATATGATCCCACTTTAAGAGGAGACTATGTAGCAAAAAATCCTCTTACTACAGCAGAGGACGCATTAATAGAAATGGATGGAATTACAATAACAAGAGATACGAATAAAATAGATGACCTTATCCCCGGTGTAAAAATTACATTAAAATCAGAATCCGATGAACCTGTGAAACTAAATATCGAAGTAGATAGAGAAGGAATAAAAGAGGCTATAATTGAATTTGTCGGTTTTTATAATCAATTAATTACTCAGATAGATATTTTAACAAGGAATGATCCAGGAATTATAGATAATACTTATTTTTTAGAGGACTCGGATAGAGAATTAGCAGAACAAAACTTAGGAATTTTACAGGGAGATATCACCCTGTCCCAGATGAAGAGCAGACTACGGACAATTATAAGTGAATCATACTTTACAAGCGGAGATTTAAGATTGCTTGCTCAGATAGGTATATCCACTGATGCTACTCAACCTGGTTCGGGGACCGGATTGAATATGAACAAACTGCGCGGATACCTTGAAATAGACGAAGCAAAATTCGATGAAGTTTTAGAGCGTGAACCGGAATTGATTAAAGAATTATTCGGACTGGATAGTGATGGTGATTATGTTATAGATAAAGGCATTGCATATACAATAAATACCTATATTCAACCATATATAACTATTGGCGGAATCCTTCCTGCAAAGTTCTCAACATACGATACTACAATTGCAAGAAGGACTGATAATATAGATGATTTAAACAGATACCTTGTTGATTATGAGCAGCAGCTACGTGTTAAGTACGGACACATGGAGGGAATGCTGAATCAATTGGAACAGAGTTCACGAGCTTTAGATAATTTTTCAAATAGTTATTATAATAACAGATAAGGAGTATAATTTTGGATATTTTAATAAATAAAGAAAAGATTGATTTTACTTTAGAAAAGGAAAAATCACTTGGCGAAATTATAAATGCAATAGAAAACTGGTTAGATAATCCTAATTATAAAATCACATCCCTAAAAATAGATGATAAAGAATTATCAGACTCAGTAAAAACAAAATGGCAGAAAATACCTCTAATTGATATTAATAAACTTGATATACAGGTCCAATTGCCAGGAGACGCCAATATTTATAATTTTGAAATATTGATATCTTTTTTAAACAGCTTTAAAGATGGAGTAACTAAAAATAATACCGAGATCTTAGAGCATTGCATAAGTGAATATACAATAATAATCAAAAGCCTGAAAATGATTTTTATTTCCGGCCCTATCCTTAATAAAATAATAGAGATTGATAAATTATTAGCCGGCAGTACACCGGAAATAATTTTTTCCTGGCCCGAAGGCATAAAGGAAAAAGTCGAATCAAACATTAATATAATAACTGAAAACCTATCCGATCGAATTAAAGAAATTGCAAATCCAATTCATAGTCTGATAAAATCTGTAGAAGGATTACATAAATCATCTGTAGAAATAGGGGAAGTCTCCTTATTACTCCAGACAGGAAAAGATAAGCAGGCGATGGACTATATAATCAGTTTTTCCTACCATATAGAAAAAACATTAAGGCTTTTCTCATTATTAAGAGAATCTAGCCTTATTAAACTTGATGAATTAAAAATAAGTGATAATAGTATAGAAGAGTTTTTTAATGAATTAAATAACATACTAAAAGAATTAAATGAAGCATTTGTTGCCAATGATTCTGTATTAATTGGAGATCTCCTTGAATATGAGATAGCTCCAAGACTCGAGAATTTAGCAAGCTTTATTAATGAAATAAAAACAATAAGTAAAAAATAGCAATGGGATTTTTAATACCTAATATTTACAGTAATTTTTATAACTCGGCACTAATAAGTCAATTTTTAAATATGCCGGATATGCAATCAGTTATAATATTCGTCCTTCTCCTTGTTGGAATAATATTGCTTCTTGCTATTGGCGGAAGAATGTCTAAAAGGAAACAAACTTACAGCGGTAAAGCTTCTAAAAAGAAGTACAGCCGCTGGGTATTTCACAGACTTGCCCATAATTCCGGGCTAAGCAATAATCTAATAAAAATACTCGACAGTCTTATCAAAACGTATAAACTCAGAGAACCATTTTTGCTATTTTCAAACAACAAGCTTTTAGATTCTTTATTAAATAAAGCTATATATGCAATCAATAATAGCTTTAAATTAACTCCTATCGAAAAAACAAATAAAACAACCCCGTTATTCCAGATAAAACAGATAATTGACGGCTCAGCAAAAAAGAGCCTTGGTATATCTTCTACGCACCTGCTTAAAACAGGGCAGCCCATTTTATTTATATTCCCGGATGGAGTTCAGATAAGATCCAAAATTATTAGAAATACCAAAAAGAGTCTCTCCTGTATCCTTCCTCCAAGTAAATTAGGCGACAGTTCCAGATGGAAAAAAAATATAAAATTCAAAGCCCTTTTCTGGCGTCAGAATGATTCAGGATACAAGTTTCTTACAAAAATATTTGGGTTTGGAAGCCATGAAGAAAATAAAACAGTCGATATTGCACATTCAACTGCCTTAAACCGAAATCAGCAGAGAAAAGCAAAAAGAAGGGTATTAAACAGAAAATGTTTTTATTACCCAATAGAAATTTTTACTTTTGATAAAGGAAGAAAATCCAAGAAAAATGCAGTTGTCCAGTATAACCTCAGGCATTTAGGCTCTGTTATTGATATTTGTGCAGGAGGCTGCAGTATTAATACTAAGATCCCGCTTGAAAAAAGCAGATACCTTAAAATGGAATTTAAAGTAAGTACAGCAGAAGAACTATCTATTTATGGAAGAGTCCGCAGAATATCAAAGGATGAGGAAAAGCATTTTATTATGCATATTATATTTACCAATATTTCAAAACATAATAAAAACCAGATTTATTCTTATGTTTATAATTATACTTAGAAACTTGTATACGATGGTTCTATTTTTTAATTACTTGCCTTCACTAATAAGGTCTTAAGAAATTTCTCTCACAAAGGCACGAAGAACGCAAGATTTTAATTCAATAATTATTCTTGATAAATCATCCTCATTCATATGAAATACCTTCTATACAAAATGTTACATCCTCAAATAATTTAATATCTAAAAATCTGTAATAGACTTTAATGAAATTAATATTTTCTTTGTGAACTTTGTGCCTTCGTGAGAAATATATATAACATTTTATAGGTTTTAGAATATAAAACAACCTTAATAAAAACCAACCGATAAAAAACCTGTTATTAAAATCGCACCCATACTATTTAGTTATTGCATTTTATAGATTTTTTCAGTAAACTTTTACTGCTTTCATTATTTTCAGTAATCAGGAGGGGTAAATGAAAAAGAGTGTTATTATTCTTCTATTATTAATCTGTATATTCACACTAAACGCGGAAATGTATATGTCCTTTGGTTTAAAAGGCGGTATAAGTTTAAACCACATGTGGGGAGACGACTGGGATAACCAGGTAACATTTAATACTGGTGACAATACATTCAGGCTTGGATTCTCTGTAGGAGGATTTGTTTCTGTAAATATTTCTAATAGTATAGCTTTACAGCCGGAAGTATACCTTTCATTAATTGGCGGAGGCTACGACTATACAGAAGCAGGAAGTACCATTGAGAACACTCAAAGGTTATGGGTTTTAGAGATCCCAATTCTGTTAAAATTAACAATGCCTGCCGGAAATTTCAGAGGCGCTGTTTTTGCCGGCGGTAATATAATGATAAAGATGTTCGATTATACACAAATTGATGATGACCAGGAAGATGTAATTTCTGATCAACAATTTGAAAGACCTTACTTTGGCCTTGTTGGAGGTATAGAAATGGACATACCGATGAATGATAAAATGTACTTTATTGTTGATGTTCGATATTGCTTAATGCTTTCCGATATATTTGTTGAAACTATGGCTACAGGACCTGAAATGAAATCCAACAGCCTTAAATTTATGGTTGGAATTGGTACTGGTATGTAATTTTAAAAATATATAAATATATTATTAATTATCGGAAATGCCTTTAAAATGGGTGAGAATTCAATAACCGATAATGCTTGTGTATAAAAATAGATTTTTGGCGTAGATTAACAGGATTTTAAGGATTTACATAGATTTTTTCCCTATTCAATAATTTAATCCGTGTTAATCCAGTAAATCTATGTCTAAATAATTTTAAAAACACTGTTTTTGAAATCACACCCTTATAAAGTTTACCCTTTGATAATATTTTTATATTTCTATATATTAAAAGAAAATGAAAACATTTATTTGTAAAACAGTAGAGGACACAATTAATGCAGGAAGAAAACTCGGAGAAAGCCTTAAAAAGGGTATGACCGCTGTTTTATCCGGCACTTTAGGTGCAGGAAAAACAATTTTTGTTAAAGGGATTGCACTTTCCTTAGGTATTATTGAAAACATTACAAGCCCTTCTTTTACCATTATGTCAGTTTACAAAGGTAAATTTAAACTCTACCATATAGATCTTTACAGAATTGAATCCGAAGAAGAACTCGAATACTTAGGAATAACTGATACTATTTATAAAGACGGGATATCTGTTATTGAGTGGGGGGAACGTGCCAGAGATATTCTTCCTGAAAACACCATATACATTACGATAGAGATTGTGAAAAATAACTGTAGAAAGATTGAAATAAGTAATATAGATGTATTAAAATAAAGAAACCCGCAGCAGGACTGAGAGATATTACGGCTTCATATTAAAAATAGGAAAAATGATTATTTCTACAAGGATAATAATGAATATTATAGCAATTGATACATCTACAGAAACACTTGGTATATGTTTAAAAGCAGATGATATTATTCTAAGGATTTCGCACAAGGCAAACTTCAAACACGCGGAAGCTCTTGCCCCATGGGTAGAAAAACTATGTACAGAAGCAGATATTAAGCCCGGCCAATTAAGCCTTATAATTGCATCTATTGGGCCTGGTTCTTTTACAGGATTAAGAATTGGGCTTGCAACAGCGAAGGGTCTTGCAATGGGAGCAGCCTGCCCTATTACCGGAGTACCTACACTGGATGCCATTGCATGGACACACAATTATTTCAAAGGGACAGTAATACCTGTGATAAATGCTAAAAAGAACCGCCTTTACTCTGCTTTTTATCAAAATGATCAGAGAATATCAGAATATCTTGATATATCTGCAGAAGACCTCGCTCTGAAAACTAAAAACTTAAGTGACCTGCTTATAACCGGACCGTATGCAGATGAGTTTTATACGGTATTAAAAAAAAGGCTAAAAACTTCAAATATTTTTTTAGATCCTGATTTTTCATTAATAAATACCTATTCACTTTTACAAAAAGGTGTTATACTTTATAACAAAAGCGGTATGAAAAATGAGGATGTTTTTCCTTTATACCTGCGAAAAAGCGAAGCAGAATTAAGTTTAAGCAAGGAAAGCAAATGGAAAAAAAAGATGAGCTTTTAGAACTTGATAATATTGATGAAGTAGAAGATTTAGAAGAAATAGATGAGTCAGAGTCTATTACAACAAGACATTTAGCAGAGCCTGATTTTACAAGTTTATCAATTCTGGAAAATTCATCTGTAGAATTATGGACTAAAAGCTACTATTCCAGTCCTATGCCCCTTCTAATACTCGACAGCAATCTAATTATACTATGGGTAAATAAGCAATTTGAAACTTTATTCGGCAATAAAAAGAATTATTTTGGCTACCCGATTATCCAATTCTATAAAGAAAGTTTTACTAAGGAAATGACAGATTCCTTATTCAAAAACATAAAAAATAAAAAAAGGGCATATTCCTGGAAAGGCCAGGTAGTAAAAAAAAGTAAAGCACAGCTTGCAGTTAATAGCAATCTCTTAATGCTTCCAATTTTTAATTCTACGGCCATGTTAAACGAACCTCTGTCATATGCTGTAATTCTTGATGATGTGAGCGGTGAATACAAGAAAATGCTTAGAAACACCTTTACAAGTCTGCTCGAAGCATCAAAATTAAAGGATAATGATACAGGTTTCCATATTCAAAGAGTAAACGAATACTCTAAAATTTTAACAGAGGAAATAATGGACATGCCGGAACACAATGAAATAGACAGAGAATTCCTTTCTGAAATTGAATTCCTTGCAGCGCTTCATGATGTAGGCAAAATCGGAACACCGGACAACATACTTAATAAACAGGGCCCTTTAAATGACTGGGAATGGGACACAATGAAAGACCATACAATTAGCGGCGCTTACGTTTTAAGTACATATCCAAGCCCTATGGCAAGACAGATTGCTCTATTTCATCATGAAAAATGGGATGGAAGCGGATATCCTTATGGTATAAGTCAGGAAATGATCCCATTATGCGCAAGAATTGTTGCTATTGCGGATGTTTATGATGCTTTAAGAATGCAGAGAAGCTATAAAGATGCACTAGCTCATGACAAATCAGTTAATATAATTAAAAAAGAAAAAGGTAAACATTTCGATCCTTTTCTTTTAGAGATTTTTAGCAGAATAAGTAATAGATTTGACAGTATTTATAAAAAGTTAAAAGATGATAATGCAAAATAGAGAAATCCCGCAGCAGAGTTGCGAGGTATTACGGCGTCATAATAAATCTTTTACCGGCATATAGAAACACCCTGTTATTTTTTTGTATTTCCTGCATTAGGGGGATTTACAGGATCTTTTGTATTTTTTATGTTTTTTCCTAATAAATTGTCTAATTTCGGAAGTATATCCGGTTTAGTTTCCATAGCTTTAATATTTTCCAGCTGAATAGCTTTATATACTTCCTGTCTATATATTTTAATACTGGTGGGGGCATTTATCCCTACTTTAACCTGATCTCCCTTTATATCTACAATAAATATTTCAATCTGGTCGCCAATCATTATGCATTCATTTGTTTTTCTGGCAAGAATCAGCATGTTTTCTGCTCCACTACTGTTAGTTCCTCCATTATCATATGCCTTACTTTCCATTCCGATTTCTGGGTAATTGACTGACGTCCTACTTTTGTCTTTCGATTTATAATAATCGGGCCCTGCAGATTAGCAGTCATTTTTGCAGTATTTTCCGGAATAGTAACAATAGCGAAGTCCAGAATATCGTCATTTGATTCAATACCGATTTCATTCAGGTCTATTTTATCCACCACCAGCTCATAATCAGGCCTAAATAACCGGGGATTAATTAAAACAAATGCCACCTCCACAACATCCATAGACTGAAGCCAGTAAAAAGGATGCTGCCGCGCATCAAAGAGAACAAAGTACTTCAGGTGCTCAAAACCAAGAATCCCGAAAGGAAAAAATATCTTCTGTTTTTCGTGCACTTCTATCTCACCATACGGCTTGGTATTAATTATCATTTAATCTCTCTCCAAAATATTTATTTACATTATTAAATTCTAATTTATTACTTTACTAAATTATCTGTTTATTTACCTTAAAAAGTCAAGTAAACTAGGGCGTAATAATCTTGCTGTAACAGATAATGCAGCCTGATGAGCATATTCTAGCATTTTAAGCTCAGTTATTGCTTCTGTAAGATCCAGATCTATTTCCTGTGAATTTAAGTTTTGTAGTTCCGGAATTAAATAATTTACTCTTGCACCTGTTTTTTTGAGCCTTGTAACAAGTGAACTAACCTCCGAATAATTGGAAATAACGCTGTTTAGCGCAGTTTCTATTCCTCCTTTCGCGGAACCTCCTATTTGATCTATATCCCCTGCATATAAGCCGTCTCTTAAATTTATTACCATGTCAAAAATATTACCGCCATATACTCGTGCAGAATCCGAAATATTAAAAGGAGGAGTGTTATTTCCTGTTTGTGTTATTCCAAGATTGGAGAGGACTGTTCCGTTTCCAGTGTCCTGCACCCAGATCTGATGAGGCATTGTGCTTTCTATCACAAGCGAATTCTTCACAGGATCGAGCCTGGCTGTAACAGGAGCAGATGAATCATTTATTTTACTGATAATTGCATAAACATTATCACCCTGGTTCAGGTTGATATTCACATCATCTATCCGTATAACAGAATCTTCCTGCACTCTGTAGTTTGCAGCTTCTGTATTAGAGTAAATCTGCTGGTTTTCTGCCCAGAACACCATATTGCCGGGAAGATTGCCTGGTATCAAATTATCCCTTGAAATTTCTACAAGGTTCTGTCCATTATCTCCTGTATAATCAACAGAAACCACCTTTTCTCCGTCTCCTCCTGGAACAGTCCCCATTAAAACTCTAAATGCGTTATTATAATTCTTAACTCCCGCAAAGAGTGAGAGACCATCTTCCGTTTTTGCATTGCCAATCTCTATAAGTTCAGCAAGAAGCTGGTCAACCTCTGCACCCATCATAGCCATCTGTTCCTGGTTATAGATTCCATTTGCTCCCTGTACCGCAATCTCATTAATCCTCTGCATAATATCAACAGCAGACTGGAAGTAACCAAAGACTATATCCATTCTGCCCTTTGTCTTATCTATATTATCACTGTATTTCTGCATTCTTGTAATTTCCGACTGAAACCTAACAGAATGGGATGCCGCTATTGGATCATCCCTGAGTCTGCTGATTCTCGTATTATTGCCGATTTTATCATTTAACTGGCTTAATTCCCATTCCCTGTTGCTTAAGTGATACCTCATATTATCATTTGTCATAAATGTACTTATTCTATACATAATTTAGCTATACCCCCATTCTGTTGATAATAACATCGAGCATTTTATCCACTTCCGAAATAAAACGAGCTGCAGCATTATATCCGTGCTGAAACTTAATTACATTTGTAAGTTCTTCATCTATATTTACACCGGAAATTGATGATTTTATTTCATTTAGATCCATAAGCACCTGTATAATTGTACGCAACTCAATTTCCGACTGTTCGCCCTTTGAACCGATATCAGCAACTAATTTTGCAAAAAAATCATCAAAGCTCATATTATCCCCGACCATAACTGGTTTAGTCCTTAGCTGTGCAATTGCAAGTGCTGCTGAACCGTCTCCGGGAGAACTTCCTCCCGGTTCAAAAGATGCAGCTATTCTTCCCGGATCTTTTAAAAGTTCATCATTTATTTCTATCCATGAAGCAGGATGAGGAAGAGGCGCTACAGTAATATTTTCTGTTACAAACTGATTAATCTGATCTGCCTGTGCCCAGTCAAATGCTCCTGCAGGACCGGAATTTCTGAGTAAGCCTGAATAGCCCACAAGAAACTGGCCCGAATCTTCCAGCTGCCTTATTACAAAATCGGGATTATCAGTATCTGCAACCGGAATGCCTTTTACAGAAAACATACCGTCCCTGTTTAACCATGTAACTACTTCCGCGCCGGAGTAATTTATTCTGTTTATTAAGTCATCTACAGTATCCGTAGGAAAATACTCAATAGTTACATCTTCTATCGGCCCCGGCAGGGTCAGAACACCGCTCAAGCCAATATGATCTTTTGCATTCAATTGATTTGTACCGGATACACGAAAAAGATAGGTAGAATCAAACTCACCGTCTCCATTTCTGTCATAATTACCAATATTATTTATTACAAACGGAATTTCATTAAAAAAGTTTACTCCTGTTTCCCCGGATAAATTATAAGCATTACTGTGGACCTCATTAACAAGGTCTACAAAATTGATTGTCATAAGATCTAATTTCTGAATTTCCGAACGAACATCTCCGTCACGGAGTTCCAACAGCGCAAGGATCTGTCCTCCTCTAAAATCTACAAGGTTGTCTGTTCCCTCCCAGACAACATCCGTGTATCCTTCATTATCGGGATTAAAAACAGATTCAAAAAGATTGTAATTTCTTCCCTGAATAATATGCATTCCACCTGTATAAACTGTAAACTCATCCGGATCTTTTTCACTAATAGTAATATCTATAAGTGAAGAAAGTTCATTTACTAAAAAGTCGCGTCTGTCTAATAGGTCATTTGGATTATCTCCCAGAGCCTGTACTTTAACTATCTGCTCATTCAAGTTTGCGATGTTCTTAATGAGTACGTTAGCCCTGTTTACTGTCAGTATTACATCATCATTAAGCATTGTACTTGTGGTTTTTAAACGCTGGTACTGGTCATGGATTCCGTTTAATAAGGTATTACCCCTTTCGAGCACAACTTTGCGTGTTGCTCTCTCTTCCGGCTCAAGAGATAATTCCTGCCATGCAACCCAGAATTCATCCATTAAAGAACGCACAGAAAGGTCTGTTGGTTCTAAGTAAATCTCTTCCAGCATACTTATATATCTGTCCCTTGTAGACCAGTAGCCTTCCGCATTAGTTTCTGATACAATTCTCGCTTCTAAAAGCATGTCTTTAATTCTTTTTACACTTTCTACGATAACACCTTGTCCTAATTGACCCGGAGTTTCCTCTCTGTTTAATTGCGGCATGTAAATAGGGTCCATTGCTTTTAATTCAACCCGCTGTCTGCTGTATCCTTCTACATCCGCGTTACTAATATTGTGTCCTACTGTATATAGGCTCTGAGTATGAGCAAAAAGGCTCCTTTTCCCGATTTCTATTCCTGCAAAGGTTGATGGCATATTTTACTCCTAAAGTCTTTTATTAATTACAACAGGATCTGAACTTGCTTCCGATGCCTTTCCCTGCCTTGAATAGATTTTTCCTTTTCTGTAAGGAAAAATCTCCTCTAAAAGTTGATTAATTGTTTCGCACATATACTTAAAGTGTGAACTCATTCCTATAGATATTTTTTTTACCTTTTTTGTGGTTTGTGCAAGTTCTTTCTGTAGTTTATTTAAATCATCTTTTTCTTTAGCCGGAACATGATCTATAAAGCTTTCAAAACTCATATCCGTTTTTATTTTATACTCACCACAAAGATCTATATAAGTTTTATGACGTTTTTTTTCTGTTTTTTCCACTTTTACTGATATATCGCTTAAATTCGCAAGGAGATTATTAACTTTTTCCCAATTTTTGCTCTTTACACTTTCGTTTAAGCTGTTTTCAAGCTTTAAAAAATTGCCAAAAAGGCTTATTTCATCCTTAATACTGGCTTTTAATTTAATAATATTTTGCTGTGAATTCATTTTAAGATTATACTCCTGTATCAATTTTCGGTTGAATTAAGGAAATGTATTAAGAGAATTTATGAATTATTAAGAATTGGATAGCAATCTATTGTCTGTGTTTTAAATAGTCTATTTTATTTATACATGTTACCTATGTTTTAAATAAAATGTTAACAAATCATTAAGAGAAATATCAATATTCTCACCTTGAAACCGGATATCGGAGTCCGGTTCCTCATCTGTTAAAGGATCTACTATATAAAAATCTTCAATTTCTATTTTATATTTTTCTAATAGAGATATAAACTCTTTTCTGAAATTATCCTGCTTTTGATAATTATCCGTGATGTCAATTTTATTCATAAAATCCTCTCTTATTTTATTATGATAACCTTTTTTAATAACAATATAATTTCCCGAATACAGTTTATAGGCTGCCGGCTGCCTTTGCAATATCATTCTCTTTAGATACTACTAAGTATACAAGATTGATATTAAATATATCAGAAAAAACAATTTAATTCTGTAATAATTTAAAAATATTGACTTTAGTTTTTTTTAAATAAAAGTTACATTAAAATACTCAGACTCTCTAAAAAAATTGAGATAATTAGTTTTTATAAATTATATTTAGCAATTTTAACAGAAGGAGTTTACTATGTTTAATTTATCCCAGAAACCGTGGTTTAGAAAGTTCCTTGTTTCTCTTGTGGGCAAGCCCCTGCTTAAAGATTTTAATAAAAAAAGTATGCACATACGGGAAACTCAGGAGGAGCTGTTTAAAAAATTCCTGGAGGATAGTAAAGATACTGTCTTTGGAAAGAAAATGAATTTTAAAAATATAAAGACATATCAGGACTATATAAAAGCTGTGCCTGTTATGGATTATGAAGCTCATAGACCCTATATAAATAGAATGATGAAAGGAGAGACAGATATTCTATTTCCAGGCAAACCTATTATATACAACACTACAAGCGGTACAACAAGCAAACCTAAAATGATCCCTATTTCACCTGAGTATTTTACAAGAGGCACACAGAACATCAATAAATTATGGCTTTATTCTGCTATGAAGGACAATCCAAATATTTATAATGGCAAGAGCCTTTCTTATGTTGCTCCTGCTGTGGAGGGTGAAGTAGAAGACGGAACACCATACGGTTCTGTATCCGGGCTGGGTTTCAGCAATATTCCGAAAATACTAAAATCCACATATTCCGCGCCCTATCCTGTAGTCTGCATTAAGAACTACGACCTGAAATTCTATGCTATAATGCGGTATGCTCTGGCTTGCAACATTACTATTATGATAGTTCTAAATCCGGCTACCTACTTAAGAATGCAAAAATGTGTAATGGATGAGATTGAAGATATGATCAGAGACATTCATGACGGTACATTAAGAAAGGATGCGTCTCTAGCCCTGCCGCCTGAACATAAGGAAGAATGTCTGGCCTTGCTTAAGCCTCAACCGGACAGAGCTAAAGAACTTGAAAGACTGTATAAATCACATGGTGAAGAACTCAGATTCAAACACTACTGGCCCGATATCTGGCTTATTAATATCTGGAAGCAGGGAAATTTCAAGCTTATGCTTCCTAAACTCGACGGCTTTTTTCCGGAGAAAACAGTTTACCGCGCATTTGGTTATCAGGCCAGCGAAGGAAGAACAGGTATAACTCTTGGGAATGACTGGGATTATTCCGCACTGGGTACTCATGCCTTCTTTTTTGAGTTCATAGAGGAAAGTAAAAGAAATGAAGAAAATCCTCTCACACTTATGGCTCATCAACTTGAAAAAGGTAAAAAATATTACCTGCTCTTGAATAATGGCAGTGGATTATACAGATATGATATGAATGATATTGTAGAGGTTTCAGGTTTTTATAATGAGGTACCCTGTATCAAATTCATACAGAAAGGTGAGGGTATCACCAGCTTAACCGGGGAAAAGCTCTCTGAAATTCAGGTTATAGATGCAGTAAAGGCAGTGACTGATGATCTGGATTTTAAAATTGAGTTCTATTTAATGTACTGCGATTTTAAAGAGCATAAATATAAATTTTTTATAGAATATGGAGAGAAAATACCTGAGAGTAAAAAGGAAAAATTCATCATCGCCCTTGATAATAAATTAAAAGAGTTTAATGAAGAATGGGAAACTAAAAGAGGAACAGGAAGACTCGATATTCCGGAGCTCTATGAATTACAAACCAGCTCACAGAGCAGAATGAAGGAAAACCTCGTCCAACAGGGACTGGCAAGAGCAGCACAGTTCAAAGATCTTTATCTCACCAAAAAGGAAAATATCTATAAAGAGCTGTTAAAACTAAAGAAGCAGTAAATCGTATAAAACCAGGGATCTAATTTCTTAATTAGATCCCTGGTTTATTTAACCAAACAACTAAAGTACAATATTATATTGTAGAAAAATAATAAATATAATACTATAAAAGAAATACACTCAAAGTTTTATAAAAAGGCATATAAGATTATTATGAAATATAATACTGAATCTAAAGTAGAAAAGAAAATTATCGAATTGTCCCGTTTATTGAATGGGTACAAAAAATCCGGATGGAGTTGTTTCATTACCCACAGGAAAAACGCCGGAATACTTTATAAAATGGTTTAAATATTATATATCAAAATGGAAAGACGATGATATTCAGAAAGAACTGGCATTTTATGGTTTAGACACAACTATTATTCCGGATTTAAGAAACCTGCACTTTGTTCAAATAGATAAATTCTTTCCAATAAATCCTCTACAGCATAATAGTTTCTACAACTATATTATTAAATACTATATAGAAGGATTCGGTTTTGATAAAAAAAAGGCCATGCTTATTAAAACAACAGAACTAAATCTTCCCGAGGGCTATACAATCTTTTATGTTTTTCCTGATAATATTGTTGATCTTTCCTTAAGAATAAGGCATCCGAAAACAAAACTAGAAGAACTCCAGAAACAGGCGGTTATTGAGGTTGATAAATTCTGTATGGATTATGAAGACAGAATTCGAAAATTAGGAGGAATTGGTTTTTTCTTAAGAGATATTGGGCCCGACGGACATATTGGCTTTAATATAAGCGGTTCTGATTTCTTTTCCACCACACGCCTGATTCCTGTTAATTATGAAACTGCCGCTGCTGCTGCCTCGGATTTAGGAGGAATGGAAATAAGCAGAAACAGACTGGTTATAACAATCGGCTTAAGTACAATAGCATACAGGGAAGATATAACAGCAATAATTATAGCTGCTGGTGACGCAAAATCAAAAATAGTTCAAAAGTCAATAGAACTGGAACCAACTATTATTTATCCGGCAACAGTGCTGCAGCAAAGAAAGAACGCCCGTTTCTACATTACAGAAGGAGCCGGCAAAAATTTAATAGAAAGAAATTATGTTAAGTTGTTGGTGAAAAAAAACTTAAGCGATTTTGATGTAAGAAAAAATATTATTGATTATATGATTAATAACAACAGCACCATAGAAAGTTTAAATGAGAATGATTTCTGTAAAGACAGGTTTAATTATTCAATCCTCCAGAAAACAGGTAAAACATTTATATTTTTCATAACTTTCTTTTGCTAATTTTATTCTCGCAGTTCTACTGCGGAGATGAAGACTATAAAATAGCGCCCGACCACTAAAACGGCACTACACATTTTATCTATTATTTTCAAGCTACCAGACCGTTTTAGTGGTCGGGCTGTCTTTCAGAACGAAGATACCTCTTAAGCTCTGCTCCGGGGTTCTTCATATTCCCATAATTATCTCTACGCTATGGCTCGTAGATGAATTGTCTTTTTTAATTATTACATAACCTTTTTTATTTATCTCCAGCAGCCTGCCATCAATATATGCAGATTTTATACCTTTATTTATTCCTTCAGGATTCTTAATCTCAATTAAATATTCACTATTTTGAAATATTCTTTTTACGGTAATTCCTTTAAGAGATTCCGGCAGGCACGGATCTATACAGAGCCCGTCATAGTCAGGCCTAATCCCTAAAATCCATTGGCTTAGAGCAACAAAATTCCATGAAGCTGTTCCTGTAAGCCAGGAATTCTTTGCTTCCCCTTCCCTGCTTGAATCTTTTCCTGCAATCATTTGAGAATAAATATATGGTTCTGTTTTATGAATATCACTTATCTCTTCTCTAAAAGCCGGTGATATTTTTGTAAAATATTCCCATGCTTTATCGCCATTCCCTGCTATTGCTTCCGCTATAATTATCCATGCATTATTATGACAGAATACTCCCGCGTTTTCTTTGTAACCCGGAGGATAAGTAGAAATTTCTCCAAGATTTAAGTAATACTTTGTGAATGGCGGATTTATTAAAACTATCCCATGTTTTGTATTTAAATATTTATCTACAAATTTTAAGGCTTTAAGAGGATAACCCTCCTCTTTCCCAATTTCTGCCATAGAACAGAATCCTTGAGGCTCAATAAAAATCCTTCCTTCCTCATTTTCATTACTGCCTATTTTTTTTCCAGAATCATCATAAGCCCTTAAAAACCAGTTTCCATCCCATCCGTGTTTTTTTACACTTTCTGTCATTTGAGCTATTTCTTTTTCAGCTATTACTGCTTCATCTATTTCGTTTCTTCTTTTTAATATTTCCGCCCACTCTTTTCCAGCATAAACAAACATCCCTGCAATAAATACGGATTCTGCTGTTTCCCCGTTTTTATTTGTTGTAGTTTGAAAAGATTCATCCGGATCTATAGAAAAACAATTAAGATTTAAACAGTCATTCCAATCTGCTCTACCTATTAAAGGAAGGCCGTGAGGGCCCTTATTTTTTATTATAAAATTAAAAGCACGCCTTAAATGCTCCATTATTGGAGCAGCAAGTTTTGGATTATTATCAAAATCTATAACCTCATCTAAAATACTCCAGTCATCTGTTTCTTTTATATAAGAACTTACAGAAATTATAAGCCATAGGGGATCATCATTAAAATTGCCTCCAATTGAATTATTTCCTTTTTTTGTTAAAGGCTGATATTGATGATATGCTCCTCCATCTTCCAGCTGAATCGCTGCCACTTCTAAGATCCGTTGTCTTACTCTTTCCGGAACCTGGTGGATACAGCCCAGAATGTCCTGGTTTGTATCCCTGAATCCTATACCTCTTGATATTCCGGACTCAAAATATGACGCACTCCTGGACATATTTAATGTGACTATACACTGGTACTGATTCCAGATGTTTGCCATTCTATTTAATTTTTCGTTATCTGTTTTTATACTGAACCTGGATAAAAGATCATTCCAGTGCTCCTTTAAAGTATTTAATCCGGCATCAACATCCTTTGTTTTAGAATATTGATTAATCATTTTTAATGCAGGTTCTTTATTTATTATTCCCGATTTCTCCCATTGATCCTCCGGTTCTAATTCCACATATCCAAGTATAAAAATTAGATCTTTTTCTTCTTCCGGCTGCAAAGTTATATTAAAATAATGTGAAGCAATCGGGCTCCAACCCTCTGCAATTGAATTTTTAGAAGCACCGGAAAATACAGCATCCGGGCTATCAAAACCATTATACAATCCAAGGAACTTTTCTCTGTCTGTATCAAAGCCGTCCGGCTTATGATTTACAGAATAAAATGAGTAATGATTCCTTCGTTCCATATACCCTGTTTTGTGATATATCACTCCATCCTTGTATTCCACCTGGCCAATATTTAAATTTCTTTGAAAATTAGTCATATCATCCAGTGCATTCCACAAACAGAATTCAATAAAGCTAAATAATTTAAAATTTTTAACTTTTTTTGACCTGTTTTTAAGACGGAGCCTTTGAATTTCACCAGAGAAATTTAAAGGAACATAGAATAATAAATCCGCATCGATGTTATTCCTTCTGCTTTTTATTTGTGTATATCCCATTCCATGAGCACATGAATAAGAATCCAATTCTGTTTTTACAGGTTTCCATCCTGGCGACCAAACCGTATTATCATCGCTTATATAAAAATACCGCCCGCCGCTATCTGCAGGAACATTATTATATCTGTATCTTGTAATTCTTCTATATGAAGCATCTTTATAAAAAGAATATCCTCCTGCCGTATTTGAAATTAAAGAGTAGAAATCGTTAAATCCTAAATAGTTTATCCATGGAAACGGAGTTTGCGGGTTTTGTATAATATATTCTTTTTCCTCATCATTAAAATACCCGAATTTCATTTATCCTCCTAATTTGTAATAGCAGTTGTAATAACAAAAAAAGTTATTAATATAGAAATAACTTTTCACACTCACGATAATACTGGGTTTAGTTGAGTGATTCAACCAACAGAATTATTACATTTACCATTCTTTCTGTCAATAAAAAAATTAAATTATAATAAAGAAACCCCGCAGCAGAGCTGAGATGTATTCTTTTATATGTTTAGAATATCGCTGTATCTAAAACAACATTCCTTCTAAAATATCTGTAACTTCTGCAAACTCATAATCATCTGAACTGTCAAATGCTTCATGCCGGATAGTATAAATAAGCCCGCCTTCTATATTTGCAACCGTACCAGCGAATTCATTATTTCTTTTTAATGCGATATTTTCCTTAAAAACCAAACTTTTCTTCCTGCACCTCTAATGCCCACATAAACCTAGCATTTGCTTTATCCCCGGAAAATCATAATACCTGTTTAAATTCACTTCTATTTCAACGGGCTGTTCTTCTACTTTAACTGCAGTTTCATTCTAATCTTTTTAAATATCAGTTTTTTCGGATTGTCCTTTCTAAAGGCTTTTTCAAGAATGATTCAATTTTATAAAAACCAAAAGCTAATAATGAAATAAGTAAAATATTTACAAAAATTATAAGGAGCTTTAAAAGTATTACTTCAAATGTTGCACTCCTGTTTAATAAAGAAAAATCAAATTCCCATGAATGCTTTATCCTGAACGGGCGTACCAAAGGTCTGATAAAGCTTTCAAAAAAAGACTCATTTACTGAAACACTATATCCTTGTGAAACAGGAATATTTATAAAAAAATACACAATCTGAACTAAAAATATATGATAAGTAAGTTTACTGTATTTTTTAAAAAATCTATAAATAGAACGGGAAATAAGTTTTTTCTCATTTAATTTATGTGGTAAAATATTAATAAATAAAAGAAAGATTAATGCCGGGAAACAGTATGTTAATGGATTTGCCTTTCCCCACCATGGATAAGTCCTAAATAATTGCAAGCTGTAACCTGCGCCGTCAGTTTTAAATATAGCATTAAATATCGGATTGTTAAGTACAAACTCCGGAAGAAAATAGCTCCCCCAGTAAAAACATAATAATATAAAAAATGCCGGGACAGCAAAAATAATTACAAATAAATTTTGTCTGGAAAAAAGCTTTTTATTACTTGTAAACCATATTCCAAGTCCAATTACAGATATATATCTTAAAATAATTCCGGAAAACAAAAAATGATACTCATCAAACAGGTTTATATATGGCGCAGCAAATTGAAAACCCAGATCAATTAAAAAACATAAGATTAATCCTGCTAAAGGGCTTTTAATAAACAGCTTATAAACAAGAGGAAAAATCAAAATAAACTGCATTAGGATAAGAACAAAAAATGAACCGGGGCCTGGAAAATACGGGGCTCCAATAAGAAAATAAAAAATGCTTACGGGGCCTGCAGATGTACTTGTTGCACCCCAGCTTACTATGCCGTTATACGTATTACTCCAACCATTAATATGGAACCCCGTAGAAAAAAACAATATAATGTCTATTAAAAAACATATAAGATTAATTAAAATCACCGGGAAAACCAATCTAATGAACATATTCTTAAAATATTTAAAAGAATATATTTCATATAAATTTTGCAGATTATTTCTTTTAAAGGAATTTGCTCTATTAAAACCCAATATTATAATAAATATATGAACCGGCTGAATAATCTGCCATAAAGAATCTATAGGAAAAAACCAGCCTAATGTATGAATTGCTACAACGCAGATAATGCATATTACTTTCAAGACATCTACCTGAAAGAAATACTCGTTATTAATGGGGCCATTCGAAATTAAACTATTATCTGATACTCTGGATTTAATTTTTACATCCTTCTAACTTGTATTTTTCATATGATAGTTAATTCTGTTATCTCAATCAAGTTGCTATTGCGCTATTATTTTTGCCTTAAAGCAAAAATAATTGATTACCTTTACGTTATTATATATAAAACCTATATGCTTAAAGAGCGATACATCACAGATAATATAGTAGAAAATCTCAATGAAAAGATGGTATTTATAGGCGGTGCCAGGCAGGTTGGTAAAACAACATTAGCAAAAAAGATTATAGCCAGGCATTTTAAAGGCACTGCAGATTTCCTATTTTAAAGAAAGGCTGGATATACCTTATGCTTATCAGGTGGCATGTAAAAAGAATATTCATTTTATTAAAAATAGCTGCCATGTGGTTTCTGCTGATAAATTCCTTGCTTCGTTAATATAATCTTATACAGACATGATTTTGAATTATTATTATGCTTAAATAATTAAATCATATTTTTACAGAAACCTCTGCATTACAGGAGACGCACCTGCCCTTTTCTATACCTTTAATAGTCACAGTGTACCCTGCCCTTTTAATTAAAAGTTTCCTGCATTTTGGACAGTAAGTATTTGTTTCACTGGAACCAACATTTCCAAGGTACACATAATTTAAGTATTTTCCGGCAAGCTCTGCAAGGCGTTTAACAGTTCCCGGAGGTGTAGGCGGAATACTGTATTTGTAAGTTGGATAATAACATGACAGGTGGTAGGGAATGTCCGGTGAAAGCCCGGAAAGAAAACGGGCAATACTCTCTATTTCCTCATCCGAATCATTCTTACCTGGAATTACAAGTGTTGTAACTTCAAGATGTATTTTCCCTGCTGCCTCCGAAATAAAGCGCTTTACCTCTGCCAGGCTTCCCCCAACTTCCTTCTTATAAAAATCATCTGTAAAAGCCTTTAGGTCTATATTAGCAGCATCCAAATATTCTAAAAGTTCAACTGCCGGTTCCGGATTAATATAGCCGTTAGAAACAAGTACATTCTTAAGCCCGTTCTTCCGCGCAATTTTTGCTGAGTTTAATACATATTCAAAATGTATAAGTGGCTCAGAATAAGTATAAGCAATTCCAATGGAATTATGACTCTTTGCAATTACAACAAGTTCCTCGGGAGTTTTTTCATCAAAGCGCCCTTTATTTGTCTGGCTTATAGAATAATTCTGGCAGAACGGGCAGTGAAATGAGCAGCCATAAAATCCTATGGAAAGTATGTCCGACTCAGGATAAAAATGATATAAAGGTTTTTTTTCTATAGGGTCCATAGCTATAGCGGAAAGTTTACCATACAGAGGCAGATCAAGATCTCCGTTTTTATTAAACCTAATCCTGCATATGCCGTGTCTGCTGTTGGATATTTCACATTTATTTGGGCATAACTCGCAGAGTATTTTATTACCATCTGATTTTTTATAATACATACCCTTCATGTGCAAATCCGAAAATCATTATAACATTTTTTGAATAGTTTTACAGCTTTATTTTTTTTATATAAATGCTTGATATTATATTACACTTATATTACTATAGTATATATAGTGTGATATATGAACAGTTATTATATTATCTCCGGCTTAATGATATCTCTCGGCAAAAAAGAATACTCAATAGAAAGTTTAAAGTATTTGACAGACCTGTTTAATATAAAAGAATCGAATTTAAGGACTAACTTATCCAGAATGAAAAACAATGGGATAGTACAAATCCGAAAAACGGGCAAGAAAGCATATTACAGCCTAAGTGAGAAATCTGTGAGAATTTCCAAAAATGTTTCTTTAAGTTTTAAAAACTTAAGCTGGGAAAAATGGAACGGAGAATGGCTCGGAGTAGCTTTTAGTGTTCCGGAATCTAATAAAAGCTTCCGCCATAAAATACGCAAAAAACTTACTGCTTACAGACTTGCTGCGCTTTATCCCGGATTCTGGATTAGGCCTTTTAATAATGCAGAAAAGCTGCTTACTAAATTAGATGATTTAAGAAAGAATAATTTCTGTACTTTTATTAAATTTAATTTAATTGATGCACCTAAGAAGGAATCCATAATTAAGATGTGGAATCTTATAAAGGTAAACTTAGAATTATTAAAAGGATTAAGCCTTTTAACAGCAGAGAAAAAGACAGTAAAAAACATAACACCGGCAAAAGCATTAATAAAAAAAATAAATATCGGAAGTACTATTGTACCCCTGCTATTTAAAGATCCGCTTCTGCCTGATTGCTATTTACCGGACAATTGGAAAGGCCCTGAATTAAGAAAAAAATTTATACTGTGGGATGAATTAGTTACAGATATTTCAAAACCTTACTGGAAAAAAATATTTAAACAAGGAGAAATCAATGCCAAAACAAACTTTTAAATATGAGATTTGCGAACTAAGCAAAGAAACTGTTCCTCTATACTGTGTTTGCCTGGAAGATTGGTCAGATGAAATGAAAGAAGCAGGAAATCATAAAGCACTCTGGTATGAAAAAATGAAAGATAAAGGTTTGCGGGTAAAACTTGCAAAGAATAACAAGGGAGAAATAGGAGGAATGATTCAATACTTCCCGGCAGAGTATGCAGGAGTTAATGCGCCAGGTATGCTTTTTATACAATGCACATGGGTACACGGTTATAAAAAGGGACGGGGAAATTTTCAGAAAAAAGGCATGGGTACAGCGCTTATTAAGGCAGCAGAAGAAGATGCAAAGTCCTTAGGGGCAGATGGGCTTATTGCATGGGGCCTTGCATTACCATTCTGGATGAAAGCTTCCTGGTATAAAAAAAGGGGATTTAAAATTGCGGATAAACAGAACATGATGATACTTTTGTGGAAGCAGTTTAAAGAAAATGCACAGGAACCAAAATTGATTAGAAAGCAGAAAGATCCTCTAAATAACATACAGAAAGATAAGGTAATTATCTCTGCATTTATAAATGGTGTGTGTCCTGTTGGAGGCTTAAATTATGAAAAAAGTAAGAAAGCTGCTTTAAGTTTTAAGGAAAAAGTTGAGTTTAGAGAAATAAATACGTATGAACCGGAAGTAATCAAAGAATGGGGAATTACTGATGCAGTATACATTAACAATAATCTGATTACTGCCGGGCCTCTTTTAAGCTATAAAAAAATTTTAAAGCTTATTAAAAAGGAAGTTAAAAAACTGCCCGGATAGCAGTATTCAGCTGGATATCAATATTCAGAAAGATGATTCCATTCAGCATTTTCGAGCCAGGTATCCGGATTGGAAATAAATTCAATTATATTTTCGATTAAAAAATAATGCTGTTTTTCTTCTTCTTTTATTTTTGAAATCATCTCTTTTTGAATATCACTTTCTATTTCTTTATTTTTTAGATCCTCATAAAAATCTATACTCTGCTTTTCCAGATCTAATGCTTTTTCATATACTTCCTTCCGGGACATATTAATTCCGGAAAGGTCTTCATTTTGCTCTTTAATTTTTATGAATATATTTTTTGATTGTCCCAGTATTTTTGTTTCTTTAAAATTATATTTACTGCCTTCTTTTATAGCCTTTATAGTGTCATAATGTTCAATTTCATTATCTGCCAAAAGTAAAAAAATGTTCTTTAAACCTGGATTAGCAGCTTTTTGAGCTAATTCTCTGTAATAGTTTTCACCGTCTTTTTCCATCTGCATTGCATATTCAAAAATATTCATAAATATTCCTCCTTATTATTATAATTAGTTCCTCTTAATATAATACTAAAAATAACAATTACAATTCCAGCTAATTCGGTTTTTAATATTTTATGAAAGCATATCCTGAAAATATATTAAAAAAAAGTCCCGGTTATAATACCGGGACTTCACAATTATTCGTATATAAATACTAACCAAGAATTTTCTTAATTTCATCTATTTTGTCTGTTTTTTCCCATGAGAAAATATCACGTCCAAAATGGCCATAAACAGCAGTTTTCTGGTAAATCGGTTTTTTAAGATCTAAAGCATCGATAATTCCATGCGGAGTTGTACTAAAAATCTTTCTTATCATATTTTCCATTACAGCATCATCAACTTTTCCTGTTCCAAAAGTTTCTACAAATATAGAAACAGGCTCTGCAACACCGATAGCATATGCAAGTTCTACTTCACATTTGGAAGCATAACCTGCAGCTACTATATTCTTCGCAATGTATCGTGCCATGTAAGCTGCAGACCGGTCCACTTTACTTGGGTCTTTACCGGAGAATGCTCCGCCGCCATGACGAGCCATTCCGCCATAAGTATCTACGATAATCTTTCTTCCTGTAAGCCCTGTATCTCCATGAGGCCCGCCAACAACAAAACGTCCTGTTGGATTAATATGGTATACGACATCATTATTCAAAAGCTCAGCAGGTATTGCTTCTTTAATTACTTCTTCTATTAAACTCTCTCTTAATTTTTCAGGTGCAATCTCGTCATCATGCTGATGAGAAAGAACAACAGTTGTAACAGCAGCAGGTTTTCCACCCTTATACTGGACTGTAACCTGGCATTTTCCGTCCGGCCTTAAAAAAAGAAGTTTACCGTTTTTTCTTACTTCAGCCGCTTTCTTCATTATTTCCTGCGAATATTGAATCGCTGCAGGCATTAGCTCCGGTGTATCTATACAAGCATACCCGAACATCATACCCTGGTCTCCTGCTCCCTGTTCCTTATGGAGCCCTTTTCCTTCTGTTACACCCTGGGAAATATCAGGCGACTGCTCATGGATTGTAGAGATAACTGCACATGATTCATAATCAATTCCATATGCAGGATTATCATATCCAATAGATTTTAAAACTCCCCTTGCTATTCCCTGCACATCTATATAACCATGTGTTGTAATTTCGCCGCCTACTAATACGAGGCCGGTAGTTGTATATGTTTCACATCCAACCCTTGAATTGGGATCCTGTTTAATCGCACTATCTAGAATTGCATCGGATATCTGGTCGCATAATTTATCCGGATGGCCTTCTCCTACACTTTCTGAAGTAAATATAAAATCCTGTCTTTCACTCAAATTTTGTTCCTCCTATATATTAACTATTGTTTTTTATACTGATTATTATGGAATATTCAGATAAATTGATTTTTTACATTATTTAAGAAAAAATAACATTTATCGGGCCAAAAGTCAATATTGTTCTTTCACAAGCAATTTGCGATGTTAAAGAAATCTAATGCCCCAGGCTGCAAAACACGCCACCGATGCTACAGAACCAAGTAATATAATAATTTTTTGAGATATTTCAATTCTGTTCTGATGCATCGATAACGTATTTTTCCGCCTGATAGCAGAATGTTTCCTTCAACACCA
>SDBV01000500.1_pt1 | contig 56048 bp, 37 predicted proteins | sample 2277081 | NCBI WGS metagenome assembly SDBV01 (sample SAMN10402039, study PRJNA504765) | marine sediment metagenome | isolation source: marine sediment core GS10_PC15, 223 cmbsf | place: Arctic Ocean: Southern Knipovich Ridge | collected 2010
GAACATGGTCGGCAACACGCTGACGCGCAGATCGACGGGATGCCCGCCCACGGTCAGCCGGATGCGGCCGTCCTGAGGCAGACGCCGCTCGGCGATGTCCAGGTCGGCCATGACCTTGATCCGCGTGGTGATAGCGAAGGCCAGGTGTCGCGGCGGAGGGACCATCTCGTATAAGATGCCGTCGGCCCGGATGCGGATCTTGAACTCGTTCTCGAACGGTTCGAAATGCAAATCGCTGGAGTGGTCCTTGATGGCCAACAGGAGCACCATATTCAACAGCTTGCGGACCGGGGCACTGTCGGCCAAGGCCTCGACGCTGGTCAGATCGAGCGTGCCCTGATCCTCGATCGCGGCGGCCGCGGCCATCAGATCCTTGTCGTCCTCCATGTCGGCGATCAGCGTCTCGACACTTTCGCTGTCCGCCGCGTAGTATCGCTCCAGCGCCTTGAGCACTTCCGCCTCGGTGGCCACCACCGCACGGACCTCGTAACCCAAGAAACTCCGCAACTCGTCGAGGATCGACAGTTTTTGGGGATCGCACATGGCAACCGTGAGGATGTCGTCCTTGAAGCTCAGCGGGATGATGCGGTAGAGTTGGGCCATGGGCTCGGTGACATATCCGAGCACCTCGGGCGGGACCGCCACGTCGGAGAGGCTGATCACCTGCATGCCCATCTGCTCGGCCAGCCCCTGGGCCAACTGATCGTCGTTGATCAGCCCCATACCCATGGCAATTTGCCCCAACATCTCGCCGGGCCGCTGCTGCTGCTCTTCGAGCAACATCTCCAACTGCTCGTCGGTGAGGAACCCCAAGTCAACCAGGATTTGACCGATACGTCGAATCGCCATTTGTCACCTTGCTCCAACGCTGCGTAAGAACCCTTACTTGTTTGCCTTTTCCAGCCGTCCCTGAGCTTCTTCCGCATCCTCCAACAACTTGGCCTCCGCCTGGGCCACTCGCGCCCTCAGGTCGGCCGCGTTGACCGCCTTGAGATACGCCTCTTCCTTCTCGACCGTGCCTTCCTGCCAAAGCTTAAACAGGTGGTCGTCCAGCAGTTGCATGCCCTCACGCTGCCCGGTCTGAATGGCCGAGGTGATTCGGAACACCTTGTTTTCACGAATCAAATTGGCGATGGCCGGCGTGATCACCAACATTTCGTAGGCGGCCACTCGCCCGCCGCCGACCCTTGGCAACAGCACTTGGGAAAGGATGCCGATCAGGGCCACCGACAACTGCGTGCGGATTTGGTCCTGCTGATTGGTGGGAAACACGTCGATGATTCGGTTGATCGTTCCGGACGCCCCGGTCGTGTGCAGCGTGCCGAACACGATGTGCCCGGTCTCCGCCGCCGTAATGGCCGCCTCGATCGTCTCGAGATCGCGCAACTCGCCGACCAGAATCACGTCGGGGTCCATACGCAAAGACCGACGAATGGCCTCGGCAAAACTAGGAACGTCCACACCAACTTCACGCTGGTTGATCGTCGACGTCTTGTGGTAGTGATAAAACTCGATCGGGTCCTCGATCGTGATGATGTGGTGATCGACGCGCTCGTTGAGGTAATCGACCGCCGCGGCCAAGGTGGTCGACTTGCCCGACCCGGTCGGGCCGGTGACCAGGACCAAGCCTCGTGGCCGCATAATCAGATCGTTCAGCACGGGCGGAGTCCCCAAGTCCTTGAACGTCATCAATTCGTTGGGGATTTGCCGCAGGACCATGGCCGTGTTGCCCCGCTGCTTGAAGACGGAAACCCGGAATCGGGCCATGTCCCCGAAGGCGAAACCGAAGTCGGTTCCCCCCACTTCCTGGAGCTCCTGTTGACATCGCTCCGGCGTGATGCTTTTCATCAGGGCCGTGGTGTCGTCCGGTTCGAGGACCTTGGTTTCCAGCTTCTTGAGCCGGCCGTGCACACGAACCACCGGCGGCTGCCCGACCGTGATGTGTAAATCGCTCGCTCCCCGGTTGACCACCGTATGGAGCAATTTGTCGATAAGAATGGTACCCATGCGTAGAGTTCCTCAACTTGCCTGGATCCGGCCTTCACGGCGTCGGGTCGTCAGGACGTCGTCGGAACGACGCCGGGTCGAGGGGCTGCCCTTAAGCACCGCAACCATCATGTCGGCCCTAGCTTTGCTGCAAGCCGGACCACCAGTCGGACTCGAAGCATCGGCCGACGAACCGGGGAGCTAGTATTCCCGGCCCGGAAGATCGCGCCTCTGATCGATTCCGTGGTGTATTATTCGGGGAGTTTGAAAAAAACTCCAACAAATGGGCGTTTGTCTGCTGCCAACTCCCCGTCAAGGCAGCTTACGCTCTCTGGTGTTACAATATACCCCCTGCCCGAATCGACTTCTTGGGTCTGTTAGTCGTGGTCAGACCGTTTGGCGACTCGGTAGATTTCCTCCAAAGTCGTGATCCCGCGGAGGACCTTGCTAATCCCGTCAGCATAGAGGGTGGTCATTCCTTCGGCGACGGCCACTTGGCGGATCTGTTCGGTGTTGGCTTCGTTGAAGGCCAGCTCGCGAAGTTGCGAGGACATGAGCATCAATTCGAAGATCCCGAGCCGACCTCGGTATCCGCTCCCCTGACAATTCCCGCACCCTTTGCCTTGCACGAAGTTGGCCCCGGCGGCCATTTCCGGTGTAATTCCCGCCCCCTCCAGCATGGACTGGCTGGGGGAATGCGGAGCCTTGCATTTCTGGCAAACGACGCGAACCAACCGCTGTGCCATGATGGCCACGACGCTGCTGGCGACGAGGTATGATGGAACCCCCATATCGATCAGGCGTGTAATGGCACCGGGCGCATCGTTCGTGTGTAGTGTACTGAAAACCAAGTGTCCAGTTAAAGAAGCCTGGATCCCCATCTGGGCCGTCTCCAGGTCTCGCATCTCGCCCACCAAAATAATGTTGGGCGCCTGACGCAGCATCGCACGGATCACCCGTTGAAAATCGAGCCCTATGCTGTGACGTATCTCCACCTGGTTGATTCCCGGCAGATAGTATTCGACCGGGTCCTCGGCCGTAATAATCTTCTTATCCGGAGTATTCAGATCGTTCAGCGCGGCATACAGCGACGTCGTCTTGCCGGAGCCGGTCGGGCCGGTCACCAAAATGATCCCGTTGGGGCGGTTGATCAGGGCGTCGAATTTCCGGTGGTCGTCATCGGAGAATCCCAGTTGTCGCAACCCGACTTTGATACTGTCCTTGTCGAGGATCCGCATCACCACCGACTGGCCGTGGTTGGTTGGGATGACGCTCACCCGCAGGTCCAACTCCTTTTCGCCGATGGTGACCTTGATCCGGCCGTCCTGCGTTCGACGTCGCTCGGCGATGTCGAGTTTCGAGAGAATCTTGATACGCGAGAGCAATGCCCCCAATAGTCTCCTGGGGGGGCTGTCGCGCTCGATCATTACTCCGTCGATGCGGTAACGAACTCGAATGCGGTCCTCGAACGGCTCGATATGGATATCCGAAGCCCGTAGCTGCACCGCCTCGCTAATGATCATGTGAACCAGCCGAACGATCGGGGCACTGCTCTCGTCGATTTCTTCCTCGATGTCCCCGTCTTCCTCGGTTTCGGTGAAATCGATGGCCGTATCGGTGAACTCCTGCAACATCGAGTCGGCACTCTCGCCCACCGTCTGGCCGTAGTGCCGGTTGATCGCTTCGAGGATGCTTTCTCGCGGGGCCAGCGCGATCTCGATCCGGCAGTTGAGAATGAACCGCAGTTTGTCGATCGTCTCGTAGTCGTTCGGGTCGCTGATGATCACCTTCAGCATGCCGTCGCTTTGGGCCAGCGGCAGCACGGCGTTTTCCCGAGCGACCGATTCCGGCACCAACTCGACCACGGCCGGCGGGATGACGACCTCGCTGAGATTGACGTACTCGCAGTTGTTCTGCTGAGCCATCGCCCGGATCACGTCTTCACCGCTGGCATACCCCAGTCGGGTCAACGCGTCGGGCAGCGACATCCCAGATTCCTGGGCCATCTGCTGCGCTTCGGCCAATTGGTCGGGACTGACAATCCCTTGACTGACGAGGATTTCGGAATAATCCTCTTTACCTTTAGCGGCCATCAGTTGCTCCGAGTAGCAAACCTCGGGGGCTTCCCTGCGTCGTCAGTAGATGAGCCATAACGATGCAGGCTTTCCGCCCCGCCTCTTCGATCCAAAACGTAGGGAAACTCCGCGCAGGGGAACGCCCTGCGGGAATCAGACTACCCTACACCTCTTAGCCTAACCACACCAAATTATCTTGTCAACTTGTTACTGGGGGCAAGCGGCACCCCCCAAGGAATGGAGGCAATGCCGTCCAAAAGTGTATGGCACTGCTTCGCAGAAGCTATGACGCTTGCAGTCCCAGCCGAAAACACTGCTTCTACGAGGCAGTGGCACGCGACTTCTCCCCCCACAGAAGGGGCAAATCGTGGCGTTCCGCATTGACACCCAAGGCGGCTGGCGGCATAATCCGCCGTCCCGTTGTCGGGCGACTTTCGTGATTGTCTGCGCAGACACCTCTCGACAGCGGTTGCTTGTCCGATGTTTCGCATTACCGGTCGCCTTTTCCCTTTCTCGCTTGCCGCGTAGATCGCCATGATCTGGGCCCGTCGCCTATTCGTTGCTTGGCCAGTGATGGCAGCATTTCTGCTGTCCGGGGTATTTCTGCCGCCTGGGGTGGCGTTCGGTCGTGAGCCCGGGCTGGTCGGCGTTTCTACGGTGATCGACTCTACGGTGATCGACGCGCCCGCCGGTCCCACGTTCGGTATGCAATTGAAGCCCTTCGAACAGGAACCGCTGGATCAAATCAAATTCTGCCCACGATGTGGAACTTGCTTCGAAGAGAAGCCGGCGATCTTTCCCTTGCGGTTGTTGCCTTGGAACTGGTCGCTGTTTCACCCACCCCAAGGTCGTCATCGGGGGATCGGCCAGCCGTTGCAAGGGGAAAGCTGGCTTTACCGCCCGTTCAGCATGGGCTGGTTCATGGGCATGGAAGTGGGCGGGCCGTTGATTGACGATTGGGTCGGGCAGAAGCAAGGCTTTGTGGGCGGGTATCGGTTGGGATGGGATCACAACTATTACTGGGGCGGCGAAATGCGATTCACGTTCAGCTCGGTCGAGTTGTTCGACAGCCCCCGGGCCATTGCCGCCCAAGTGGCCGCGGACAACGAGGACGGGTTGGCCGTGGACGATCCTTGGCGCGATCGGTTCGACGGGCGTCGTGACGTCAACCTGTTTCAGTGGGACGTGAGCCTCTTGTACTATCCCTGGGGCGATGCGGCTTGGCGTCCGTACGGCCTGATCGGCTTAGGATCCGCGCGGATGATCTTCTTCGACCGGCTCTCGGAGCGTTACGACAAGGTTGTCTTCGCCTTGCCCTTGGCGTTGGGGGTAAAGTATCGCTGCAACGATTGGCTGGCGTTACGTTTCGAGCTGACCGACAACATCCTGTTCGCCGCCAGTTCCGGCGTGAGCACGGTACACGAACTGGCGATCACCGGCGGAGTGGAGGTCCGCTTCGGCGGTTCCCGACGCGCCTACTGGCCCTGGAACCCCGGCCGGCACTACTGGTAAGCCCGCTTGCGGCTTTGCAATGCCCAACGGCCGACTATCCGAGCCGTAATTGGTCGATCTTGGCCGCCAGGATGAAGTCGTTCTCCGACAGGCCGCCGATGGAATGGGTGTGGATCTCGATCCAGACGCGCCGATAGCCCTCCAGGTGCAGATCGGGATGGTGTCTTTCCTCTTCGGCCAGCCGGGACACCTGGACAAGGAAGTCCATCGCGGCCACGAAGTTCTTGGCCCGAAGGTCCTTGCGAATCCTGGTCCCGTCGTGGGTCAATTTCCAACCGGCAAGCGTCTGGAGTTGTTCCCGGGCTTGCTCCGGAGAGTATTTCTCGACACGCCCTTCGCAGGCGGTGCATCCTTTCGAGCGGAGTTGCTCGATGGTTTGGCTAGTCATGGGGGGAACCTGTTCGTTGTGAGGATAGGTAAGGTCCATATCAATTCTTTCGGCATCGGGCCCAAGGTCAACCGAGAACTCTGATTGTGCCGGCAATTCGGCCGTTTTTCGCAAAAAACGTGGCGCTAATTGGTGCCGGGGTGACAGCACGTTGTCACCGCGATTCTGTACGCTTGTCAAATATGAACGAGACGTGTGCAGGGACTGCCCCACGAAACCTATTGATTGTCGACGACCACGGGTTGGTCCGCGAGGGGCTGGTTGCGCTGTTTCGGGCGGAAGATCAGTTCGAGGTGGCGGCCGCCGGTGTGGCGGAAGCGGCCTGGATGGCCCAACGATTCTCCCCGCACGTGGTCCTGATCAATCTGGCGTCGACCGATGGCAGGCCGATCCAGACTGCCCGGTCAATCATTGCGATGCAGCCGGTCCCGTCGGTCATTTTTCTCGACGACGCGGTCAACCCCGACCACTTGGCCCGAATGACGGCCTTGGGCGCTTCGGGCTACTGGACCAAGAGGGCCTCGTTCAAACAGTTGCTCGACGGCATAGAGCGTGTGCTTGACGGGGGTACCTCGTATTGCCCGATGGCCGAAAAGCATCTGGCGGCAGCGAGCAAGGGCCTGCGTCCGCGATTGGCCGACGGGGCCCGTTTGCCGGCAAAACTCTCCCCGCGAGAAGCCGAGATCCTGGTCTTGGTCGTCCAGGGCCATACAGTCAAGGAATGTGCTCGACTGTTGAAGATCTCTCCCAGCACGATCGACAATATCAAGTCGCGCCTCATGCGAAAGCTGGGCGCACATCGACTTGCGGATCTGGTCCGAATAGCCGTGAAAAACGGCTGGGTGTGACGCGAGAATCGTCTCGCGGTCGGGCTTACTCAACGTTGTCCCTGATGGAACCCTACGTCTTCTCGTGCGCGGCCGGCGCGCAAAGGGCTTTGTCGATCAACTCGACCAGCACCCCCGAGTCGAACGGCTTGCGGATGTAGTAGGTTCCGCCCACCACGTCGGTGCGGCGGATGATGTCGGGGATTTGGGCGCCCGAAAGAAACATCACCGGTACGCCTTTCAGGCCCGGATTCTGCTTGATCCGCTCACACATCTCCAGTCCACTGTGGCCCTGGAGATTAACGTCTGAGAGGATCAGGTCGGGCGGGCATTCCTCGACGGCCGCCATGGCGTCCTCGATGGTCGTGCAGCATCGGCAGGCGAAATTGGCGGCCGTGAGGACTTGGGCAACTTCCGCCAAGACGTCCACTTTGTCGTCGACCACCAGGATTAAAGGACGTTGCGAGGGCATGGGTTTCATGGGGGGGCGTTCCGTTCGGGGGTGGGGACAAATCGCGGTGACGTTGTTGGAGGGCGAGCTGTGCAAGGCTGGGCCGCGCAAAGCTGGGCCGCGCAAAGCTGGCCCGCCCCTATCTTTTCCTTCGTCCGCAAATTGGCTACAGTTGACGTAGCTTTCGCTGGATCACCTAATCGCAACAACCGGCCCAGACGCCAATACCGGCGGCAGCTAATCGGTACCCGCATTACCCCATGAAGGACTCGTCGGATGCAGCGCCTCGATTACATCGTTCTGATAAGCTACTTCACGGCCATGGCCCTGATTGGCCTGTTGGCGATGCTGAAGGTCAAGCGGCAGGAAGACTTCTTCATGGGAGGCCGCGGCTTCGGCAAGATTATGCAAACGTTTGCCGCTTTCGGAGCCGGGACCGGTTCCTATGAGCCGGTCACGGTGGGGCGAACCACGTTCATCAGCGGATTAAGCGGCATCTGGAGCGTGCTGCTGTGGCTGTTCGCCACGCCCTTCTATTGGATTGCGGCCGTCTGGTTTCGCCGCATGCGCCACCTGACCTTGGGCGATTGGTTCGTCGAACGCTACCAGAGCCGGGCCCTGGGGTTGGCCTATGCCTGCTTCGGAACGGCGTTGATGATGGGCTACCTGGGGCTGGGTTTTTCGGCCATCGGCAAGGTTTGTGCGCCGCTGTTGGGGACCAAGATGTTCCATCTCGCATGGCCCTGGCTCGCCTGGGAAGCGACCGTGGGAATCGAATACGTGTTGGTCCCGCTGGCCGCGCTGATCGTGCTGATCTACGGTGTGCTGGGTGGATTGCGGGCCGCCTACTGGACCGACCTGATTCAAGGCGTCTTTATCATCATCTTGTCCGTGTTGTTGATTCCAGCCGGGCTCAATGCCTTGGTGGTCAAATACGGCGACCCGGCGTCGATGACCCTGATGGACGGTTTTCGAATTATGCATCAGCAGGTGCCGGCCGACTTCTTCTATCTCACCGATACGCCGCAAGGCGGCCAATTCCCTTTGCACTACATCGTGGCCATCATGCTGCTGAACATCAGCGGCGTGGTCGTGCATCCCCACATGATTGCCGTCGGCGGCGGCTCGGCCAAGTCGGAGACTTCGGCCCGCATAGGGCTGGTGCTCGGCAGTCTGCTGAAGCGGCTGTGCACCATCGGTTGGGCGCTGACCACGCTGATCATCCTCGCCTATATGGCCCACAGCGTCGAGATTGCCGAAGACCCCGATTCCGTCTGGGGTGTGGCGGCCAGGGAATTGCTCGGGCCAATGCAACTGGGACTGGTGGGCCTGATGCTCGCCTGCCTGATGGCAGCCTTGATGTCCTCGGCCGACTGCTACATGCTGATCGTTTCGGCCCTGGTCGTCCGCAACGGGTACGCGGCCTACATCAACCCGCAGGCAAGCGACCGAACATGCCTGAGGCTGGGCCGCGTGGTCGGGGTGTTGGTGATCGCCGGCGGGGCGGCCTTGGCGCTGTGGCGGTACGATATCTTCGAGCAGTTGAAGTTCGTTTGGGAGATGCCGATCCTCTTCGCCGCCCCGTTCTGGATAGGCATGTATTGGCGTCGGGCCACGCCGCTGGCCGCCTGGGGGGCGGTCGCGTTCAGCCTGCTGGCGTTCTTCGTGATTCCCGCCGTCCTACCCCACGCCATGCCGTCGCTGGCGAAAAACGCTCGCTATACGGCCACCAACGAGTTGGTCACCACGATCGTCACCCGGCCTGCCGCCCCGGCCGACGTCGCGCGTCGTGAGGCGGCCGTGGGGTTGTGGCACAAGAAGGTTCGCGATTGGGTCAAAGTGGTTGGCTCGCAACATGAATCCGCCGCCGCCGACATGTTCGGCCCCACGCCCGAGCCGATCCAGGTGGGCCAATCGATCGAAGATCGCTTCACCACCGGCGGCAAGCCGATCTATTGGAAAGGCCGGGTGCAATCGATCGGCCCCGAGAAACGCCGCGAAATCGATCGCCAGGTGCACGGCAACACCGTGGCGATCCGCGAGGCGTACGATTGCCCCTTGGAAGGGCAGGGCAGCTTCCAACTCGATTTCCTGATCTACGACTTCCTGGACGTGGATCTGGCGAAGATGGACAACGCCACCTTGGAGACGCTCCGGCTGCCGACCCGGCTGGTGCTGCCGTTTCTGGTGATGATCCTGCTGAGTCTCATCACGCCGCGATCGAACCGAGACGCCTTGGATCGCTACTACGTGAAGATGAAAACGCCCGTCCATCCGGATCCGGACGAAGACCGCCAAGCCCTCGAAAACTCCTATCAGAATCCCTGGCGATTCGACAACCGTCGACTGATCCCCTACTTCGGTCTGGAATTTCAGAAACCGCGTCCGATCGACGTGATTGGGTTCGTGGGGGTCTTCGTGGCATGCTTTGCGTTGATCGGACTGGTCCTTTGGCTGGCTAAGCTGGGAACTTGATCGCCGTAGGAGAACGGGCGCTGATATGGTATGATGAAGTTGGCCGATCGACAGTGTGTCGATCCAAAACGATGTGACGTTAGGAACTCAGACTGTAAACGCCACCACGGGGCTTGTCCCCGTGGAGCGATGATTGACCACTAGCATGGCCAGTCGTCGCCGCGTTTTCCGCCAATCTGGGCCGCCGCGGCACGCGGCGGCCCAGATTGGCGGGCGGTGTTATTCGGGTCTACTGGTTAGTGGTCAATCATCGTTCCACCGGGACAAGCCGGTGGTGACGTATGAAGCATTTACAGTTTGAGTTAGGAAGACTGTGAGATTGCCATGCTGCGTTGGCGACTGTTACTGGGTGTGATTATGATTGGGGTGCTGGTCGGGCTGTGTTGGCTGGACCACTCGTCGTCGGTGAAAGGGATGTGGCTGTTTCCGGTCGCGCTGGTGTTCTTGCTGTTGGGGACCGGCGAGTTGCTGGCCCTGATGGCGGCCGGCGGAATGCGACCGCGGCCTTGGGCCGTCTACCTGGGTAACGTGGCCGTGCTGTGTAGCAATTGGACGCAAGACGACACTTCGCAACCTTGGGTCTTTACCGCGCTCGCCGGCGCCGTGCTGCTGGTCCTGCTGGCCGAGATGCAATGTTACGAGAAGCCGGGCGGCGTGACGGCCAATGTGGCCGCCGGGGTTTTTGCGGTCATCTATCTCGGCGGAATGCTTAGCTTTGCCGTGCAATTGCGGTTGACGTGGAGCGTGGCCGCGTTGGGATCCTTGATTATCGTGGTCAAACTGGCCGACATCGGCGCGTATACGGTCGGCCGGCTCATCGGACGCCACAAAATGGCTCCTGTGCTCAGTCCCGGCAAGACGATGGAAGGGGCCTTGGGGGCATTGGCCTTCGCCTGTCTGGGATCTTGGGCCACCTTCACCTGGCTGATTCCGCCGGGACAGGTCTGTTGCGCCAAGTGTGCTCCATGCTGGTGGGGATGGATCGCCTTCGGGCTGTTGGTCGGCGGGGCCGGCATGATCGGCGATTTGGCCGAATCGTTGCTGAAACGCGACGCGGGTGTAAAGGATTCCAGTCGCTGGATGCCCGGTTTCGGCGGTGTCCTGGATCTGTTGGACTCGATCCTCCTGGCCGCCCCCATGGCTTGGGCTTGTTGGGCGCTCGGCTGGGTCGGTTGATGGGCGCCCGTAGGTCAGGCCTTGGCCTGACGAATTCTGCGAGTGAACTTGGCGCGAGGTTCCGTCAGGGCAAGCCCTGACCTACTGGTGATAAGTAACCCCGAACATCGAGCCCCCCGAAAGGGTGTGTTTTCGGCAAAAAGCGCCTATTCATTTTTCGCCCGGACGGTTATCATTAAGAGTAGTGGGGCGGTCCGAGTCTTTTGACCGTTATGGGCAGCGGATAGAGACTTGTTGTCCACTCGACAAGTCGACCAAACAGGAGGAGGCAAACACAGGAACCGAAACGGAGAGTGCGGCACTATTGTCACGGCATCGAGCCTGACGTCCTGGGCATGAGAAGGGGCGATCGGAGGACTTTGTCATGTCGATACGGGTGGTTTGTCCGAACGGCCATGAGTTGAAGGTCAAGGACGAATTTGCCGGAAAAGCCGGGTTGTGTCCCGTTTGCAAGACGCGCGTTCGGGTGCCCGAGTCGCGATCGGACGAGATGTCGGAAGACGCGATCATGAGTATCCTGGGACCCCACGTGTCGGACGATTCGGAGCAGATCTCGGCCGAGGAGGTTCCACGGCACTTGCGCTCCTCGCGAGCCGCCAAGCGGAAAGAGAACGCCCCGCCTAAGAAGACGTGTCACAAGTGCAACAGCCTGATCGCTACCCAAATTCACATTTGTCCGGTCTGCCACACGTATATTGCCGAATTGGGTGACTTTTAGCAGCCGCCCGGAAAGCATGTAGGAGGCGACTCCAGTCGCCGATCGAGCACGAAACGGCAAAGAAAGTCGGCGACTGGAGTCGCCTCCTACAGCCGAGAGCCCTCGTAAGTTCCTCTGTGGCAAAGTGTTACGAAAACTAAGGATTCTCAGAAACGTCACTGCCCCTGTCCCTTTCGGTCTTTCCGACCTAAACTTGCGTATGATGGTAACTTCAGACCACTTCTTCCCATTTCAGGGGCGTCACCCGTTTCGGCGACGCTAATCTCGATGATTGAAACAGCCATCTCGGTTGTCAGTTCCAAGACGCTGTTGACGCTGCTGGGTACCTGCGACCAGCATCTGCGGCAACTTCGCGATGCGCTGGACGTGAGCATTTCCGCCCGCGACGGGCGAATCCATCTCGAAGGAGAAGAGCCGGCGGTTGCCATGGCCACCGAAGTCCTCGAGCGACTTCAGACGCACGCCCATCGACACGGAATCTTAACCAGCGACGACGTGGCCCGGGTGTTGGGGGCTGTCCGGCAAGGAGACGCTTTGACCGAGGTGCCGCCACTGGACGTGTTCCGCGCCGGCCGCCAAATCCGACCGCGTACTACCGGTCAGGCTCGTTACATGGAGGCCATCCGCAAGCACGACCTCGTGCTCTGCTCGGGTCCGGCCGGGACCGGCAAGACCTATCTGGCCGTGGCCATGGCCGCCGCCGCACTGAAACAAGAGTTGGTACGCAAGGTCGTGCTCGTGCGTCCCGCGGTGGAAGCGGGTGAGAGCCTGGGATATTTACCGGGTGACATGCAGGCGAAAATCAATCCGTATCTCCGTCCCTTGATGGACGCGCTGCGGGAAATGATGGATCACGACCTGATCAAGCTCTACACCGAGCAGGACATCATCGAAGTGATTCCGTTGGCCTACATGCGGGGACGTACGCTGGACGAGGCGTTCATCATTCTCGACGAGGCACAAAACACCACCGTCTCGCAGATGCAAATGTTTCTCACACGCATGGGAAACGGCTCGAAGATCGTCGTTTCCGGCGACACCACGCAGATCGACCTGCCGCCGCACACCAAGAGCGGTCTGGTCGACGGGCTGGAACGTCTGCGAAGACTTGACGGCGTAGCGGCGGTGAAACTCACCCGGGCCGACATCGTCCGGCATCCCCTGGTCCAGGAAATCGTCGACGCCTACGAACACCGTTCGAAGAAGCGGCACTAAGTTGCCCGAGGAACCATGGCATCCAGCGGTCAAAAACGAACCCGATCCGAACGCGTGGCGGCGCTCGAGCTGCCTCCGGGGCAATGGGAGCGCGCGTGGACCGGCCTAGGCCGACGCGATGTACTGGGGCGAATCGGCTTAGCTCTGCTGACGGCCCTGATCATGGCGCGCGTGATTGAGGCCTGGGTCATGCCGTTTTCCTACCGAACCGGGTATACACCCTGGCGAGACATCGTCGCCGGCGCCCCGTTCAGCAAGTACGATCCCGAACAGACCGAACTTGCTAGACTTCGCGCCAGCAGCCAGGTTCCCTATACTTACGTTCGCGATTCCGAGCCGTTGAGCCAGCTTCGCGCGGAATTGTACAACGCCGTGGTCCAGGTTACCGCGGCGGAAACGCTCGGCGAGTTGGATCCCGAATTGTGGCGTGAATTCCAACCGGCGGCCAACGATCAGCCGCTCCCTTCCCCGGAGAAGCAAGAGGCAGCTTTTACGCGATTCCGCGACGTGTTCACCGGGCAGGAGAACCTCGACCGTTTCAAACAGGCGAGAGACGACGCCTTTGCTCCGTTCGAGAAGCGAGGGTTGCTGCATGAACTCGTCGAGCCGCACGGACAGGGAAACCAGGAAAAGATCCTCGTGCATCCGGTCGACGACCCCGAGGCCGTCCAGCCGGTCCGCGTCAGCGATGTCCTGATCGGTGACGGAACGGCAGTTCACGAGAGTCTGCGCCAACAAATGGAATCCGACGAGGTGGCCGATCGGTTGTTCAACTGGTTGCGGCCCCGATTGGACCAAACGGCCACGCTGCAAATTGACGAGACGGCGGGTACGGACGAAGAAATGCGGCGCGCTGCCGCCGCGGTCGAGCCCCAGATGCGGCTCTACGAGGTCGGACAAACCTTGGCCGAGGCGAGGCAGCCCCTAGATCTGCAGAATATCGAGTTGCTCGAACTGGAATATCGAACGGCCATCGCCGAACGACCGGTTTACGAAAAAATCGCTCGGGCAACGGCCGTGACCGTAATGACTTTCGCCATGTTCATCCTCTGCGGGATCTACATGCGGTATCGGCAACGCGGCCCGTTGGCTAGCTTGCGACGGCTAAGTGTGATTGCCGCCTTGGCCGTGATCACCGTGGCGCTGGCCCGATGGGCTTCGGTCGACCAATGGCGGGCCGAGATCATTCCGCTGCTGCTGTTCGGCATGACCATGTCGATCGCCTACAGGCAGGAACTCGGTATGTTGCTGACCAGCGTGCTTTCGCTGGTCTTGGTGCTGGCCATCGGGTTGGGGCTCTACGAGTTCCTGTTGTTGCTCGGCGTAACCGCCACGGCCAACTTGAACATGGGAACCATCCGCAGCCGCAGCAAGCTGATCTACGTGGGCCTGTTCGCCGGCGCTGTGGCCGCCCTGTTGGAGATCGGGCTGGGGATGATCGACAACCAGCCCTTCGGATTGACCTTATTGAAAAACGCCCTGAGAAGCGGTTTGTGGACCGTCCTGGCCGGGTTCTTGATGACGGGTTTGCTGCCCTTTGTCGAGCGACTCTTCGGCGTGTTGACCGATCTGAGCCTGCTGGAACTCGGCGACGTTGCCCATCCCCTGTTGCAAGAGTTGGTCCGCCGCGCACCGAGCACCTACAACCACTCGGTCACCGTCGGGTCGATCTCCGAGGCGGCTGCCGAAAGCATCGGCGCCCGGGGATTGCTGGTCCGCGTGGGGGCCTACTTCCACGACATCGGCAAGATGCTCAAGCCGGGTTACTTCATCGAGAACCAGGGTAATGAAGAGAACCGCCACGAAACACTCGTGCCGGCCATGAGCAGCCTGGTCATCGTCGCCCACATCAAAGACGGCGCCGACCTCGCCCGGCAACACCATCTACCCCAGCCAATCGTCGACCTGATCCAACAGCATCACGGTACCACCCGGGTCGGCTTTTTCTACGAGAGGGCGACCCAACAACAGCAGTCCAACCCCGACGCGAGTGACGTCGACGAAAGCATGTATCGCTATCCCGGCCCGATGCCGCAGACCAAGGAAGCCGGCGTCCTGATGCTGGCCGACGCCGTGGAAAGCGCCAGTCGAACGCTGGTCGACCCCACCCCGGCACGGATCGAGAGTCTGGTCCGAGAAGTGGCCCAACGACGGCTGCACGGCGGCCAGTTCGACGAAAGTGGTTTAACCCTAAGAGAACTTCGCACCATCGAACGAACCATGGTCAAGTCCCTAACGGCCATCTACCACGGCCGACTCAAGTACCCCGACCAACAAACGGCCTAGAAATGAACCAAGCCGCTCGCACTTTCGTTCTGCCTACTGCCTACTGCCTACTGCTTACTACTTCCCCGTGATCAACGTCGAAATCAACAACGAACAACTCGAGCTCCCGCTGGATCAGAACCTGATCCGCCGGGGTGTGGAAATGATCCTGCAAGACGCCTCGTTCTCCGAGGGTCTGATCAGCGTGGCCGTGGTCGATGACGCTACGATCGCGAGATTGCATCGAGATTACCTCGATCTGGACGAGCCGACCGACGTGATGAGTTTCCCCTTGCAGCACACCGAAGAATCCCTGGAAGGAGAAATCGTCGTCAGTGCCGAGACGGCCCAAGCAACCGCCCCGTCCTATGGCTGGGCAAGGGAAGACGAATTGTTGTTGTACGTGATCCACGGCGCGCTGCATTTGGTCGGCTACGATGACACCACGCCGGAAAAGAGCGAAGAAATGCGCCGGCGGGAGTCGACCTACTTGGAGCGACTCGGGGTGAAAGTCCCCGAGCGAACACCGGACGACCCTGATCTAGCCCACGACCCTGATCTAGCCCACGACCCTGATTTAGGAGGAACCGACGTCTCGTGATCTTCGACCCCGTGTTCTATCTGGCCGTGGCCGGACTTGTCGTAACGTTGCTCTGTGCGATTGGAGCCCGATCGCTGGCCGAGTTCTCTCCGCACGAGTTGAAGGAATTCTGCCGGCGGCGAAAATCACCCCAGCGACTCGGCCCGATACTTCGCGACCACGATCAGGTCGCCTTGGCGGTCGAGACATTGCGGGTCGTGGCCACGGCCGTGATGCTCGGTGCAGGAGCTTATTTGGCGTGGTTTCAAATGTCATCGTCCCGAATGCCGGCCGGGCCGGGGCAATTGGCACTGGTTATCGCCGCCGGGACACTGGTCCTCTTGACCGCGGAAATCTGGATCCCCTGGACCGTGGTTCACCTCTGGGCCGAGCCGTTCTTATACTACACCTGGAGCCTATGGCGGGCGGTTAGTATCGCGCTGACGCCGTTGGTGCTGGTCGCCCGATTCGTCAACGCCCTGGCCCACCGGCTCGCCGGCCGGCCTCGCGAAGTGCCCGACGAAGAGTCGTTCGAGGATGATATCCGCACCATCGTCAGCGAAGGCCACCGCGAAGGGCTATTGGAGGAAGACGCTCGGGAAATGATCGAAGGCATAATCGAACTGAGCGATCTGGACGTCTCGGAGATCATGACCCCGCGCACCGAGATGGTCGCTCTGCCGATGAACCTTTCTTGGCAAGAAGCCATGGAGTTCGTCGTGCGCGACAACCACGCGCGAATTCCCGTCTGGAACAAGAACCGGGACGACATCGTGGGCATACTCTACACGAAGGACCTGTTACCCGAGTTGGCCAAGGGCCCCGACCAATTGGTTCGCCCGTGGACGGCCCTGTTGCGAGAACCCTATTTCGTGCCGGAGACCAAACCGATCGACGTGCTGCTGCAGGAATTCCAACGCACGCGAAATCACATGGCCCTGGTGCTCGACGAATACGGCGGCGTGGCCGGACTGGTCACCATGGAAGACGTGCTCGAAGAGATCGTCGGCGAGATCATCGACGAATACGACAAGGATCAGGTCGAAGGCATCCGCCAGATCGAAGAGGGCCTCTGCGAAGCGCTGGGTAAGGTGCACGTCGACGAAATCAACGAACGCCTAGGCCTGCGCCTGCCCGACGACCGCGATTTCGACACCATCGGCGGCTTCGTCTTCAGCGAGTTAGGCCACATCCCAATCGTCGGCGAGGAACTAGTCTTCAAGAACGTACGAATCACCGTCCTAGAAGCCACCGCGCGACGCATCGAACGACTACGCATCGAGATCCTAGACCACACCAAACGCGGCACGGCGTAGCGGGTGTTCTACCTTTGTGTGCCACTGCTTCGAAGAAGCAGTGCCGATTGTGCTACCCGCTTTCTTTCTCGGTAAACGCTAGAATGTTCCCGTGATCCGATCGGTGATCACCTCGCGCAGCTGCGGCTCGAACCCAATCTTGATCGTGAGATAGCTTTCGTTTCCATCGCCCGGCAGCCAGGTGTTGGCGCCGGATTCATTGATATGAACTCTTCCGCGAACCCTGTCGAAATACTCTCCGACACCTCCCTCGACCGCGTAGAACAGCGCGATCTCATCGAAAGCCGGATTGTCGAATCTCAAAACGAGCGATTCATCCTCCGAGTCTTCGGGGACTTGCGCGGTCCGCTTGAAAAGGTAGTAGGACTCGGTCGTGGGGTGCTCTCACCCGAGTCGTTGGACCAATTCTTTCCCCACCAGAATGCGAGGTCCTTGTTCGGCCCCGATATAGGTGATGGGCTTTCCGATCTTTGCCAGTGTTTCGAGGGTGGTTTTCGTGGTGTTCTTGTCCCCGAACGCCCACCAATTCCACTCTGCGCCATCTGTGAACTGGTACCAGGGACTCTCGGCCGAGTTCGGAAACCAGCCACCCATGAACACGAACTCCTTGACCTTCTTCTCTAAGAGCTCCATGCCGGTCAACGGAGAATGTTGGTCGCCGGGTGACTCGAAGAGGGCCGGGAAGGTGAACAATTGCCCGGCGGCATAGATGGTGATGCTGTTGTCCGTGGCTTCGGACAGCAGGCGGCGATACATTGCCACGGAGTGGGGTACATGATCTGCTGTCTTCGTTTCGCGGTTGCCGAACTTCTTGTAGATCGTCTCGTTCGGGTTGGTATAGCAGTAGAGTGAAATCGCCTCGGAGTATCTCTTCTTGACATCATCATTGAATCTCACGCCGTCGGGATCGTTGTTGAAGGCGCCGATCGGAATGTCGTTACCGTAGAGCTGGTTGTACAAGCTGAACGTAGATGCCAGGTACGGGTCCGGTGTTTCACCGATCACGCCGACCAGCTCGATCATCCCCTTGTTGTGGTATTCGTGGAGCATCGAAAGCGTACTGAAGTCGCACGGGTCGGGCCCGATGTCTCCGTCGTAGATCAGCTTGATCTTAGCCCTAGTCGCAACATTCTCCTGAATTGATTTGTCCTCGTCTGCCGAGCAGACGGAACCCACAAGAAAAGCTGTAGCGATGGCCAGGAATGTTGACATCCGTCTCTTGTAGGCTTGTAGTCCGGTTGCGTTCATTTTGGTTTCCTCGTGTTGCGGCCCCTAGTGCCGGTGACCCATAGCGATTTCAATCCTACAGCGCTCCCGACTTTACCATAGTTGGGGCTCGTGTGCCACCGGTTCTGGGGTCAAGATCGGTCCGATCATGCAGCAGCCCGGGTGGCACGGACAGTTCTCCGCAGGGGGCGTTGCCCTTGGCGCAAACTCGTTCGGAGAACTGTCCGTGTCGCGAAGCGACGAGAGGATCGCTGGCCGTGCCAAGGTCCTCTCGTGGCTGCGCCACACGGACACCTTTCCCGACAACCGTTCTCTCGCTAGCAACGCGGCCTGCGGGAAAGTGTCCGTGCCACCCGCCGCACCGAGTGTTCTTGTGGGCCTAGGTCAGTTCCATTTTCGTCTTCTTCGTAATGATAGTCTATTCTTCTTCTGTGTTTGTTGGATTGTCCGCCCATTCAAGGAACCGTTCGAGACCAGCCTCCTTGAACGAAATATCGAACTCAATTGACAGCTCAATCTGCTTCGGCAAGTCTCTTGAGAACACCTGTCCGTTAAACGTTACGGTCCCTGATTCCTTGCAAGCCACGAAGAGCTTATCTGTCGAAACTTGCCTTCCGGGCTGAATCTTGCCATATTCCACTTCAATCTTGATGGATGCAGAATCGCTCGTAACGTCCACTACTCCGTCAAACCTCTTCGCCCTCGTGAAGTTCATGTGCTCCCAAGCCTGTGAGGCTGGGCCCCAACGTGGCCGACTCCGCTCGGGCGAACGCATCTCAATCTGAGACTCCTCCAGAATCTCAATGCCCAAGGCTGCCGGGGTTTCCAATTCCAGTCGAACATCTTCTGCTGGCAACTCACCGCTATTCATAATGACGAACCGAAGAGCGTGGAAATTGAGCTGTTGATGAACGCAACTCGCCAGTTCACGGTAATAATCTGAGTTTGTTTGATCGTATGACAAATCAGACATTACTCCAGCAAATGATGGAAATTGCTCTCGAGGCGACAAAAGATCCGGAATGTCCTCGGCCGACGGGAACTCGATGAAGTCAGCCTTGATCGGGATCGAGGTGCCGATGGCGGTGTCATTCTCAACATCGGCAAACTGAACTTCCAGGGTTGCCGCCCGCGGTTTCGATGCCTGCACCATCTTTACGATCTCATCTGGCGTAGCTGGCTTGGTTGGGTCGGTCGAACTCCCGCGTCGAACGTAGACCTCGTCTTTCTTGAGCATGCCGTAATCGTCCGTCAGCCACACCGGCCGCTCCTGCTCCTCAATCCTGATGATTCCAATCTGCTTTCCCTCAAAGGAGAATACTCCATGGGAGAAGCGTACCGGTCGGTTCGTCTTGCTGCTGACGAACTGTTGGAGGGAGTGGTCGTCGAGATGTTCATCAGCGGCAATGCCAACCACTTCACTTCTTCCACCCCGAATCTCTCGGACGCCGATGAGAACGAATGCCTCGGCCCTTCGCCAGGCATTCACGAACCCCAGAATGTCCTTGAGAAGCTCCGACTTCTGCCGATCATCCGCCCCGGAGAAGGCATATTGCCCCACCTTGAAATCGAGCGTCACGCCCTCTTCTTCGTACAGCAGTCGTTCAAATAGATCGGGGGTCATTCTTTTCGCATGACTATGCTGTCAGGTCCACACGCTATCCACTCCGGCGGGGGGCAGACTACTTTTTGTAGCCGATCGTTAGAGGTTTCCCCCTTCTCATCAACGTTTTCTCGATATGCTCGCGGCGGCTAGGATTACTAGGCCCTTTATTATCATTTGAATGTAGGCGCTGCTGGATTGTAACTCGGGCGGTAACGCTTTGGCGGCGATGATCATGCCGTTGGAGATTACGCCCATGATCAGGGCGCCGATCAGGGTCTTTACGATGCTGCCCCGGCCGCCGAAGAGGCTGGTGCCGCCGAGGATCACCGCCGCGATCGCGTCGAGTTCCATGCCGGCGCCGACGTCCGGTTTTCCTGCTCCTAGGCGGGCCGTCATTAGCAATCCGGCCATGGCCGAAAACAGGCCGGAGAGGACCAGCGTGCCGATGATGATTCGGTCGGTGTTGATGCCCGAGAAGCGGGCGGCCGTGAGGTTGCCGCCGACCGCCTTGACGTGGTTGCCGAACTTCATATAGCCGTAGAGCACGGCCGAGACGGCCAGGATCGCGATCACCCAGAGCACGGAGACGGGCACGCCGAAGATATCGCCGGCCCCCCACATCGTCTTGAAGGAGTCGTTATAGACGACAACCGATTGCGTGCCGGTGATGGTCTGCGCAATGCCGCGGATGATCCCCATCATGGCCAGGGTGACCAGGAAGCTGGGGATTTCGAGCTTGGTGGTCAGCAGCCCGTTGATCAGGCCGACCAGGGCGCCGGTCATCAGCCCCAAGGCCGAGGCCGTGAAGATGTCCAGCCCCCAGCGTGAAAGGGCCAACGAGGAAACCATGCCGACCAGCGCAACGATCGATCCGACCGAGAGGTCGATCTGTGCGGCCGTAATCACGAAGGTCATCCCAAAGGCCACCAGCGACACCATGGCCGTTTGCCGGCCGATGATGTAGAAGTTCTCCGGCGACAGAAAGCCGGGCGTCTCGGAGACCAACATGTCGATCACCGCAAACAGGCCGACCAAGCCGATCAGGAACAGGAAGATGAACCAGGTCCGCCACAACGGGGCACGGTTTTGTCCGTCTCTTGCCATTATCCGACCTCTTCGGGCAGTGTTTGTTTCGACTTCATCATATCGTGCATAATCAACGACATAATCTGCTCCTGTTCGATTTCATCAAAGATCCCCAACACGCGGCCCTGGCTCATGACCATCACCCGATCGCTGTGGGCGAGCAGCTCGGGCATCTCGGACGAGATCAGAAGGATCGATACGCCCGACGCGGTCAGTTCGCGGAGCAGGCGGTGGATTTCCGACTTGGCATGGACGTCCACGCCGGCGGTCGGCTCGTCGGCGATGAGGATTCTCGGCCCGGTGGCCAGCCACTTGGCAATCACCACCTTCTGTTGGTTGCCGCCGCTTAGGCAATTGACGACCAGTCGCGGATCGCCCGGCTTGATGTCCAGCCGGCCGATGTTCTCGTCGACGAATCGAGCCGCCCTGCGATAGTCGATCAGTTTCATCCGACGGAAGTCGTCCAGCACGGGCAGGATCATGTTTTGGGCCAAGGTATGATCGAGCACCAGTCCCTTGCGGTGGCGATCCTCGGGCACCAGCGCGATGCCGCGCTCCAAGGCGTCGTGAACCGAGTTGATGGAAACGGTTTGCCCGTCGATCGCGATTTCCCCCGAGTCGGGCCGCGTGATCCCGAAGATGGCTTCGACGAGTTCCGATCGCCCGCTGCCGACCAGCCCGGCGATACCCAGGATCTCACCCTCGCGCAGCTCGAACGACACGTCGTGGAACTGCCCTTCGCTACAGAGGTGGCGGACTTCCATGTGCAGCTTCAAGGCGGCTGCGGCGTCGGGCGTCTTGCGCGTCGATTGGTAGATTTCGACTTCCCGACCCACCATGTGCCGGACGGTCTGTTGCAAGTCCAGCTCCTCGGTCCGACCGCAATGGACCAGTCGTCCGTCGCGAAGCACGGTAACCCGATCCGTCTGCGTGAACACTTCGTCCATGCGATGCGACACGTAGATGATCCCTGCGCCCGTCTTCTTGTAATCCTCGATCACCTGGAAGACGACTCGGGCCTCACCCTCGGTCAGTGAGGCGGTCGGTTCGTCCATGATGAGAATTCGTGCGTCGATGGAAATCGCCTTGACGATCTCGGCAAGCTGACACCGGCCGACCGAAAGGTCCGCCAGCGTGGCGGTCGGGTCCAGATCGATCGCGTAGCGGTCCAGGATCTGCTGCGTCTTGCGGACCATGGCGGCCCGATCGAGAAATATCCCCGACTTGACGATTTCCTGGCTCAAGAAAACGTTTTCCGCCACACTCAGCGTGGGGATCTGGCTAAGCTCCTGAAAGATGGCCGCGACGCCCAGCTCTCGGGCGTGATGGGCGTTGCGGATGGTCACGGCTCGGCCGTCGATCGCGATCGTTGCCGTGTCGGGTTTCTCGATGCCGGCAAGGATCTTCACCAACGTCGACTTGCCCGCCCCGTTTTCACCGACCAGCCCGTGCACTTCGCCGGGAAACAAATCGAACGACACATCGTGCAAGGCCTGCACGCCCGAGAAGGACTTGCTGACATGCTGCATTTCGACCAGTTTGGTGTCGGCATCCGGCAATTTGCGTGCTCCAATTGCGACGAAACTATTTCTCCAACGCGGCCCGGATTTCCGGCGGCATGGGGCTTCGGAAGGCGCGGTACCAGGAACGCTTCATCGACCCACGGGTGACCTTCTCGCCCGGCACGTTGACGTAGGCTGGGGTGGGCTTCTTCAACAGGGCGGCCAAGCCGATCAGTGCTTCGGCGATGCCCTGGTCGTACGGGTGTTGTGCTCCGGTGCCGATCAACGCGCCGCCGGTGGCAATCGAGTAGGCCGAGTCATGGCTGAGGTCGACGGTCGTGACGACCGTCTTGCGGCCCAGGTTCTCGATCACGGCCGCGGCGGCCATACCGGGACCGTCCCAGACCGTCCAAAGCCCGTCCAGTCCGGGATGGGCGATCAGGAGGCTTTCGGTCTTGGCGGCCGCTTCTTCCGAAGTCCCGGTCTTCTCCTGAGCGACGATCTCGATCTCGGGATACTTGGCAAATGTCTCGCGGGCGGCCCTGGAACGCTCGTCCGTTTGAAACATCGAATGCTTGTTGTCGAAGATGGCGACCTGCCCCTTGCCGCCAAGGTGTTCGGCCAGGATCTCGGCGGCCACGCGCCCGTTGCTGTAATTATCCGCGCTGACCATGCCCGCGTAGTCGTCCGGATGCTTGAAGCCGGTGGGCACCGTGTCCATCAGCGAAATCACGATTCCGGCCTCGACCGCCTTTCGCAGCACGGAGGCCGTGGCGTCCCGATCCATGGGCAGAGTAATCAGCAGGTCGGGCTTCATTTGAATGACCGTTTCGTAGTCGGAGATCTGTTTCTCGGTCTTCAGTTCGGCATCGGTTACGGCCACCACTTTGACGCCGTACTTCTGCAACACGGCCGTGCAGCCCTGCATTTGCAGTTGCGACCAATCGGCGGCCATGTAGTGGAAACAGATCGCGGCGGTGAACTTGCCGCGCTTGAGCTTCTCGGCATCCTCCTCGGTCAAGAGGCCCTCCAAGCTGCTCACGTCGACCGGCTCTGCGCCGTTGGGCCCCAGGCCGTCGAGCGGTTGAATTTCACCCGTCTCGTCGACCTTAAACGGCATAAGCACCGTGCTACCTTCGGCCAGGATCGCCTCGGCCTTATCACCCACGATCGCCCTCATTTCCTCGACGGCCCGCGGGTCGTCGACCGGTCGAGAACATCCGACACACACCAGGCACATTCCCGCCAAAACGGCAAGGGACCAATGGAAACCCGTTCGATACAGCATGCTTATTCTCCTCATGTGTCAAGAATTGCAACAACCGCATGGTAACGGATTCCCACGCGGTGTGCTAGCCCCCGTCCGTTTGGCAGCGGGTGATTGGCCGCCTATTCACCCGAGCTGAAGCACGGGCCGAATACCGGCTGCGCCGGGAAGGAGCGTAAACGCCCCTGGGGCCGAGTGCTAAGGTCGCGGGATATTCCCGTGCATGCCCACGCATGGCACCCGGCAGGCGGTCATCGGTGCAAGAGCACACTCAAGAGAATGAGAGCCGGAACCACGGCCAGCGTCAGCAAGGCGATGCCGGTGATAATCGATCGTCGTTGCGGCCCAACTCCAGCGGGCACTTTATTGCCGGCGCTGTCAGTCTCGCAGCCACAGTTCCGACAAACGCAGCCACCCTCCCACCACATCCGCTTGGTCTTCGTCAGTGGCGATTGAAACGGCGGGAGCCGTTCGTTGCAGTCGGGGCAGACCTTACGGCGTCCCATCCCGGAAAAGAACAGCCATGCAAAAAAGACAGCAAACGGAAGCAGAGGAATCCACAAATCGTTCATTCTTACTCCTACGGTTGAAGTCACAACTACGTATTCGCCGCCGGGCAACGAATCTTCGATCGGCGCCGAATATCAGTGATGTCCCCTTTTCTTCCCCTAAGGTCAAAGACTTCGGGCCAAGGATGCTCGGAGGGTGGACGAAAGCCAAGATGATGCGCGATCCCAAGTCGATTAAGGTTGAGGCATGACAGATACGCTTCGTCGCTAGAGATGCCCACGAGTTCCGCGGCGAACGACACGGTGAGTGGTGTACCACAGAGCCCAAGGTCTCGGTACTGTTTGTCCGACGCAGTTTTTCGGTATTCGATCATCATGCGTGCGTCGAGTGGCGACATCTGCGAAAGGACTTTGGTGTACGACGGATGCACCAAGCCTTGAGCGTTTGGGTCAAGGTGGCAGGCCAACAAGGCCGCGAACATATCAGCCAGCCCTTCGTCCTCTGTGTTACCACCATCTTCGAGCAATGGAACGAAGATGTCAGGACGCAGTCTTGCGGGATCGATATTCTTCTGTTCGAGCCATTCTTTGGCCTTGAGCATCAGTCGGACCTGATTCTTGAGTCGCCAATAACCAACCGTGTCAGAAAGAATCCCGCCCAGTTCATTGAGCGGCTTCAAAAGGATGGCGTCCGCATAGCCTTTTGCAGTGGAAAGGGCGTCGCCCCAGGCCTTGAGTTCATCGGGCGTGGGCATGCAATTACACTCCCTCGTTGGATAGAAACGTTACTATCTCATTATTCGCGGCAGCGGACGATTTCTTGTATTTGTGCTGTGGCGTCGGTCTTGCCGCAAAACTACTGTTTATTGAGCAGCCTCGAATTGATAATTGGGCGCGCTGCTGCTCGATAACGTTCCACCCGATGACGCTCATTTTAGTGTATAAGTGGCGGGGGTGCAATGGTTCAGGCCGGTGCTGGCTGCCTGTCGACGTAAATGGTGGCTGGGTAAAGTGTTGCGATGTGATGGGCCGGCGCTGGGAATTGTGACGACAAGAGTTGTCGAAAAGCCGCCGACTGCGTCGGCGGGATCCCCCTTCGCGTAGTCCGGGGGCTTTGACACGAGGATTTCCGCCTCTTGGGGGCGTCGTGGCGACGATCGCCGCAGGATCACGACTGCGGACATGCCGTTCTTCTGTCAGCGGCTACAAACCGACCAAGGTCACCAGGGATCGCGGGGGAATGCGGACGTTTTGGTCGCTTGGTACGGCGGCGCATGGTGTTAGGTCGGCGGTGGCGCTGGTCAGATAAGGAATCCATCGGTCTACCGAAAGGTCCTTTATGTCAACGGCAACCAGATGTTCCTTCGAACTGCAGTTGACCAAGACCAGCACGACCGCACCGTCGTCGTGGCGGTAGGCCGAGACCATTAGGCCTTCGGTCGTGTCTTCCGGCTGGGCGTTGTCGGATCGAGTAACGCCCAGGCGAACGGCGCCGGGGCGGAGAAACCGGCTGAAGTTGCCCACGGCCCAGAGCATTTTGGACGTGTAGTAGGCGCCGTCTGATTCGTCTTTGTCGACGTAGACGAGTCCGTCTTTGTAGTTGTGGGGCGAGACGCCCAGCCACCATTGCCAAGAACCGGCCTCGGCCACGGTCAGGTCGTAGTGGATCGTGCGGGCAATGTAGAGTGCCGGGTCGATCCCCAGATCGCGCTGCGGACCGTACTGGCCCAAGATGCAATACTCGGTCATCGCATATTCCAAACCGGGGTATTCATCGAGCTTTTGGCGTAGCAATCGGCGAGTCGACACCAGTCCGCTGGCCGGGGTGTCGGTCCAGTAGCTGTGGGCGCTGACGGCCCGAGCCAATTGATTGCCCAGGTGGAGACCCGAGTCGGGATTGAAGAAGTGGTCGATCTGGTTACCTACCTGATTGTAGTCTTCATAGAGGTGGTTGATCGCGCCCGCCTCGCCGAGGAGAATCTGGGTTTTCAGGTTCCGCTTTTGCAGGGCCGGGTGCAGTGCGTCGACAAGTTGCTTGATGTCGGCATTGCTATAGCGGCAGCCCTCTTGGCTTCTGCGGTTCCAATCCCATTGCGGCTCGTTGAGGGGACTGAGATACGTGAAGTCGATCTTCTCGACATCGCGGAAATGGGCCAGCACGTCGGCCAGGTACGTCGAGAACGGCCCGTGGTTCTTTGGATCGAGATTCGTGCTACCGACCGAAGTGTCGCAATAGCCGCGGCCGTTCTTGGTCATGTTGATCGGCGGACTGACGACAAAGGCCAGGAATTGCTCGACGCCACGTGCCTTGGCGGCCTGAAGGAACCAGCGTTGGCCCTCGCATCGCGACCAATCGTAGCCCGAGAAGGTCTCGTCGAAGAAGCAGTCGGCACGTCGCCACGGCAGCCGAATGTTGGTCTGGCGACTGCTCCCGCCGCCAAGGTTGAATCGCCACAATGACAGACCGATGCCACGCGGGCGATGGTTGGCATCCAGGCCGGTCTGAAAGAGAAGATCGGCGATCGCGGTGCGTTTGGCATCGGGCCAGAGACCGATATGCTGGATCGACCAACAGTCCGAGGCACCGAAGCTGCGAATCGTCTGTCGTCGCTGGGCCGCATGGACCGTAATCGTCAGGCCGGCCGGGCTGGTAGTGGCCAGATCGCCGCCGTCACCGGGCACACACGGGACGTATGCCGCCGAGGCCTCAACGGCCGGGCTGCCGAGGAACAATCCCCACAGGATGACGGTCAATGTGCGTGATGTCTTCATAGATCAAGTCCCAAGCCACGGCTGATTGTACCAGTTCAGTGGCCGGCGCGAAAGGCCGTCATTGTTCTGCAAAACAATCGTTTAGCGGTCGGGCTTGCCCGACGTTTTTTGGCCGAACCAAACGGCGTTTTCACAAGAACGTCGGGCAAGCCCGACCGCTAAACGCCCAAGGCCCTGGACACCCAAGAGCAAGATGGTAGAATCACACCATTGAGATCGACGGCTTTTGACCAGGGGAGCTTGCCCGTGTTTGTTTGGATATTTCATCGAATCAGCGGTCTGGTGCTCATCTTTGTGCTGGGCTTTCAATTATTCTCGGGCTTCTTCCAGGCGAGTTCGTCGAACATGGCGTGGGTGGAGACCATGGCCGAGCTTCACAAGCACACGACGCTGAATTGCGTGTTGGTCTTCATGGCCATCTTTCATGCGGCATACGGCATACGGACGATCCTGTTGGACTTGGGGGCCAAGAGAGAAAAGCTCGTGTTTTGGGTGTGCACGATCGTGGCGACGATCTTGTGCGTGGCTTTCTTGGTTCTGTTCCTGAGGTTTGTGGCCGCATGATCGAACACGATGTATTGGTGGTCGGAGGGGGCTTGGCCGGACTGCGTGCGGCGGTCGGTTTGTCGGACCATTGGGACGTGGCCGTGATCTCGAAGGTCCACCCGGTCCGCTCGCATTCCGGCGCCGCCCAAGGCGGGATGAATGCGGCCCTGGGCAACGCGCCCGAGGGACGCGACGACTCGCCCGAAAGGCACGCCTTCGATACCATCAAGGGCAGCGACTATCTGGCCGACCAATCGGCCGTCATCCGGATGTGCGAACTGGCGCCCGAGGTGATCTACGAGTTGGAACATTGGGGAGCACCGTTCAGTCGGCTGGCGGACGGCACGATTGCTCAACGACCGTTCGGCGGGGCCGGCTTTCCGCGAACCTGTTATGCGGCCGATCGGACCGGCCACGTGTTGCTGCAAACGCTTTACGAGCAGATCGTCAAACGCCGCATCAAGGTCTACGACGAAAGGGCCGTCGTCAAGGTGGTCGTCGAAGACGGTTTGTGTCATGGGCTGATCGCTTACAATCTCCAGGAGGGCCGGTTGGAGGCGCTGGGGGCAAAGTTCTGTGTGTTCGCTACCGGAGGGTACGGCCGGATCTATCGCAACTCGACCAACGCACTGATCAACACGGGCAGCGGAATCGGCACCGCGCTGGCCGCCGGAATTCCTGTGAAGGATCTGGAATTCGTGCAGTTCCATCCGACCACCCACTTCGGCACCAACATCCTGATCACCGAAGGCGCGCGGGGTGAAGATGGATACCTGATCAACAGAGACGGTCAGCGGTTCATGGAGAAGTACGCTCCCGAGATGATGGAGCTGGCGCCGCGGGATATCGTGGCCCGGGCGATCCAGACCGAAATCGATCAAGGTGCCGGATTCGAGGGCGGCTATGTTCAGCTCGACTTGCGTCACTTGGGTAAAGAGCGGATTCTCAAACGGCTTCCCGGTATCCGGCAAATCTGCCTCGACTTTGCCGGCATGGACCCGATCGACCAGCCGATTCCCGTGCAGCCCGGCCAGCACTACTCGATGGGTGGGATCGACACCGACGCGGTTGGCAAGACGGCCGTTGCCAACTTCTACGCCGCCGGTGAGTGTGCGTGTGTCAGCGTACATGGGGCGAACCGGCTCGGTGGGAATTCCCTGCTGGATACCACCGTATTCGGGCGGCTCGTGGCCGAGGACATCAACGCCCGCAAGGAGGCGTCCTCGTTCCGGCCTCGGGAAACGGTCCTTCGAGATCACCTGAAGAAGACCGCCGAGCAAATCGACCGTCTGGTGGATCGCGACCGGGGAGTGCCCTGGCTTCGAATCCGTCAGGAGTTGCGCGGCGTGCTTACCGACAAAGTGGGCGTTTTTCGCAGCGGACAGGACATGGCCGAAGCGGTCGATCGGATCGGGGAACTTCGCCGGCAGTTCGGGAAAGTCTGTTGTCGGACACGGCCCGGGCCCTTCAATAACGAAATCCTGCATGTGCTGGAGCTTCAGAGCCTGCTATACTTGGGCGAGATTACCGCCCGCGGTGCGCTGGCCCGACAGGAAAGCCGCGGCTCTCACTTCCGCACCGATTACAACCACCGAGACGACAGCCAATGGCTGAAGCATACGATCGCCCGACTCGAAGGCGAGCGGATCACGCTTTCCTATACCGAGGTCGACACAAGCCACTATGAGCCCAAAGAACGAACTTATTGAACCGCTGCGATTCGAGGTCCTTCGATACGACGCCTCGAAAGAGGACCGGCCGCGCTTCGAGGTCTACGAAGTCCTCCCGGATAGCAATATGTCCGTGCTGGGAGGGTTGCTGAAGATCCAGGAAGAGCAGGACCCGACGCTGGCATTTCGCTATGCGTGTCGCGGGGCGGTTTGCGGGTCGTGTGCCATGTCGATCAACGGACAACTCAATCTGGCCTGCCGCGTGCAACTGAAGGACCTGCGTACCGATCGAGTAGTCGTCGAGCCTCTGCCGAAACATGAGATCATCAAGGATCTGGTAGTCGACATGGATCCCTTTTGGGAAAAATACGAACGCGTCCGACCTTGGCTCCATGCGGAAATCGCGGAAGCCAAGGAATCCCGTGTGAGCGAACGGCAGCGCGAAAAGATCGATCAGTATGTCAATTGCATTCTCTGCGGGCTGTGCTATGCGGCCTGCCCGGTCGTCTCCTCGAACGAGCATTTCACGGGCCCGGCGGCCTTGGCCAAGCTCGAGCGGTTCCTGGCCGATTCGCGAGAACATCGCAGCGGTGACACGCTTCGCCAACAGGCCAGCAACGACGGGGCGTTCGGCTGCCACACGGTGACCCGATGCATCGAAGTCTGCCCCAAGGAAGTCCGCCCGACCGACGGCATCACGGGCCTGCGGCGTCGGGCGTTGGCCGACAAGTTCAAGCACCCTTTCGGAGGCCAACGCCCATGAAGATTGAAGAATCCTACCTGGCCCGACGACGTTTCCTCGGCGGCATGGCTGGCGGCGGCGTTGTGGCGCTGGGCGCCGGAGTCGTGGCGCCGATGGCCAGTTTTGTCGGGAACTTCCGGGACGAGCCGCCCCCGCCGTTTCTGGAAATTGTGAAGGCCGACTGGGACCTTGCCCCGGGTAAGTCGAAGATGTTGAAGTACGGAAAGATCCCGGTACTGCTGATCAATACGCCGAACAACGAGCTAAGAGTCTTCCAGGCCGTATGCACGCATTTCGACTGCACGGTCGGCTACCAGGAAGCCGAGAACGTGATTTTTTGTGCCTGCCACGAGGGCTACTACGACGTGGACGGACAAGTGGTCTCCGGACCGCCACCGAGACCGTTGAGGGCGTTTTTCTGGACGCGTGATGGGGATAAGCTTAGGATTGCACTGGAGAAGGAAAATCTTAAAAAGGCAACTCCAGAATCTCAAACCTGAAAACCTCCTGGCGAGCACCGTTTCCTGGTTTCAGGAGCGAGTTGATCTTGGCCCGGCGATCGCCTTTGCGCGCAAGAAGACGGTGCCCACGCATCGCCATAGCTGGATCTACTTAGCCGGCGGCGCGGCGATGTTCCTTCTGGGACTGCAGATCGCAAGCGGCATTCTGTTGATGCTCTACTACCACCCCACCGAAGCCGGGGCCTACGAGAGCGTGCAGAAGATTATGCACGACGTGCCCTATGGCTGGCTGGTCAGATCGGTGCATGTCTGGGGCGGCCATCTTTTTATCGCAGTCGTTTGTGTTCACTTCGTTACGGTGTTGTTCACCCGAGCCTATCGGAAACCGCGAGAACTCACCTGGCTGACGGGCTTTCTGATGCTGCTGATGGCACTGGCGTCCGGCTTCAGCGGGTATCTCTTGCCCTTCAACGAGCTTTCCTACTACGCCACGTTGGTCGGCACCGAGATTCCCGCCACCGTCCCCTTCGCCGGGGACGTCGTCAAGCACTTCCTTCGCGGCGGCGATCAGGTGACCGGGGAAACGATTACGCGTTTCTACGCGGCTCATGTGATGATCGTGCCGATCGGGATGGGGCTGCTGTTGGGGATCCACTTGGTTCTGATTCAGATGCAAGGGATGAGCCTTCCGCTGGGGATGCCCAAGAAGAAGGTCAAAGACCACCGGCCGTTCTTCAGCGAGTTCGCATTGATCGATGCCTGTGCATGGCTGGTCCTCTTCGGACTGATTGTGACCCTGGCGGTGGTGATCCCGGCCGAGATGGGTCTCAAGGCCGACCCGTTGAAACCGGCCCCGACCGGTATCAAGCCGGAGTGGTACTTCCTGTTCATGTTCAAAACGCTGAAACTCGTACCCGAGGCGATCGGCGTGGGCTTCTTCGCACTAGCCGGTCTGTTCTTCCTGCTGCTACCGCTTCTCGATCGCCGCGCCTCGGCTGAAAAGAAGGGCCCCGGCTTCGTACTCATTTCCCTCGCGTTGCTCGCCTACGCGGTTGTGTTCGAGGCTCTCGCCTGGATCGACCCCGGGTTGGATCATCCGCCGGAAGTCTTCGCGGCCGACACGTACAGTTTTTCCGGCGGCATGGTCTCCTTGGCCCTGTTGTGGGCGGTGATCGGATTCCTGGTCTTCTACCTACAGCGCCTGCTGAGAGCCAACACCGATGCCAGAAAGCTTCAACCTCCCCTCTCCCTTTGGGAGAGGGGCCGGGGGTGAGGGCATAGAAGAGAAACGCAAGCCCTCACCCTAACCCTCTCCCAGAGGGAGAGGGGACCAATTTGCAAAAGTTCAGCCCTTAACATGAAAACATAATACCCAGGAGGACAAAAACGCATGGATTACACATTCGAACAAATCGCCAAAATGATCGACCACTCACTGCTTACTCCCGTGATGACCGACGAGGTGTTGGAAAGCGGGTGTCACGTGGCGCTGCAATACGACGTCGCCTCGGTTTGCATCAAGCCGTATTACCTAAAGCGATGTGCCGAATTGCTGGCCGACAGCACGGTGGTCGCCAGCACGGTGATCGGGTTCCCTCATGGCGGAAACCTCACGGCCGTGAAGCTGGCCGAAGCCCGGCAGGCATTGGCCGACGGTGGCAAGGAGTTGGACTATGTGGTCAACATCGGCAAGGTTCTAAGCGGCGACTGGGACTTTGTACGGCAGGAGATCCAAGCGATCGTCGACTGTGCCCACGATGCGGGGGCCAAGGTGAAAGTGATCTTCGAGAACTGCTTCCTCGAGGACGAGCACAAGATCCGCCTGTGCGAAATCTGTGGCGAACTCAGCGCCGACTGGGTCAAGACCTCCACAGGCTTCGGAACCAGCGGCGCCACGGTCGAGGACCTGACCTTGATGCGAAAACACTCCCCACCGCACGTCCAAGTCAAAGCGGCCGGCGGGATCCGCACCTTGGATACGCTTCTAGAAGTCCGAGCCACCGGCGTCACCCGCGTCGGCGCCACCGCCACCGCCGCAATCCTCGACCAGTGCAAGAGCCGGCTGGAAGCATAGTCGTTTAGCGGGCGGGCTTGCCAAACGAAACCTATGGCCCTTTGCGCAGCCACCTCATGCCGGTTGCCTTTTTGAAGACGGCTGGCTGATTTGGGAACTGAACCGTTACGTCGTGTTTGGTCTTCAAGTTGACGTGGACCGCGTTGACTACCGGCTCCAGGGGCGTGACCACGAGTTGCCCGCCTTGGTCCTCGACTCGGCAGTTGTAGCCGACGACGGTTCCGTCGCTACGCTCGACGACGTAGGCTGACGTCAGGGCGACTTCTTCGAGGCACTTGAACACTTCGTGGACGTCGTTGTCGCAGCTTCCGCCCTCGTTGCCATAGCCGAATACGGCCTTATCGATTGGCGGATGCCAGAAGTGGGAAATCATCTCGACGTACTGCTCGCCGATCACTTGCTCGACGTGCTTGCCTTGGGGACGGTTCGGGCTGTCGGGGTCTTCGACTAACACGGGCGCCCGAATGTGCGGATCTTGCACGAACGCCCAACGCAACCGACCCGTTTTCGCGTCGATCAACTGCACGCACGCCCCCAGGCCGTTCATCGCGCGACGCAACCATTGTTCGTCGCCGGTGAGTTGATACATGTAGCAGAGGCCGGGAATCCGCCAAGCGGACCAGCCGTGCGGCGAGTTCATCATATTGCGCGGGATCAGCACGTCGTACTGGGCTTCCCAGAACCGTAGCGAGCCTTCGTTCATCCGGCAGTCGGGCACCAGCATCTGACTCAGGCAGCGGTGGCCGTCGAACATGTATTGGGCCGCCTGGAGATACTTTTCACGCTCGGCCGGGTCGTCCTGCCACAGGGCGAACAGGGCCAACTGCGTAGCGCAGCACCCGATCATGCCGTCCTCGTAGGTGGCCTGGCCTTCGGTGCCGATGTTGTCCAGTCGGCGCTCGAGATCATCGATGGCCGCCTTGGCCGAGGCATAATGCTTTTCGAAACGTTTCTGCCAGACGGGATCCTTCCGGCCGAGTTGCTTTTCGACGGCCGCCAATTCCAACATCGACTTGGCCGCATAGGCGACGCACGTGTAATGGGCCCCGCGCCCACCGGCTCGATAGACGCCGTCCTTATCCTGGTTCTCGTCAGCCAACCAATCCGCTAGCCGGCTGGCCATTTCCAGATCCTTCAGATTACCGGTCGCCTGATAGACGTCGGCCAGCAGGCTGACCATGTAGAACGTGTTCTGGATCCGATGGGGATTACCTGCAACGGTCGGCCTGGCGTTTTCCACATCGTACATCAGCGGAAGGATGGTTCGGAAGTTCTGTTCGATTTGCCGGTCGAGTTGTTCGTCGGGGAAGTAGCGTCGGGCCAGGTACGCGGAAAAGTGCCCCATCCAGTTTTCCACGCAGTTGGCGGCCTTTTGCGGCGATCGGACCGCTTCCCGGCGAGCCTGCTTCAAGTACCACGACCAGGGCCGACGTTGATACAACATGGCCTCGGACGTCTTTCCCGATTGATTACTGACCGTCAGCTTGTAGACCCCGACCCCTTGATCCGGCAGGTAAGTGAAAGTACGCACGCCGTCGGAGGCCTCGCCCGCGTCGATTCGATCGGATCGACCCTTGGGACCGGTGATCTCGACCGTGATCGGCTCGCCGGAAAAGACGGTGACCGCGGCCGCCTCTGCTTCGGCCACCGTGTATCGATCGATCTCGATCATCGGCGCCTCGATACTTTCGGCCAAGGTTGGCTTGACATCCTCGACCCGGTCGACCGGTTGCAGATAGACGGTCCACGTCTTCTGCTGGCCCGGCTTCAACTCGGTCAGATCCTGGGGATGACGCGCCGGCAGCGGCAGCGCGTGCAGCATGTCGAGGCTGACGGTATAGATGCGGTGCCGTCGCGGCTGGAACTCGTAATTCCACGAAGCGATCGGATCGGCCGAGCCGATCGTCAAAATGCGTCCCTCGGGACTCATGAAGTAACCCCAGAAATGCGTCTTTTCGCCGCGCAACAGCGTGGGGAAGAATACTTGGTTCCAATCGGGATACTTGATCATCTCGGTGTTCAGCCCCAGCATGAGTCGAGCCGCTTCCGGGCGGAACGGCGTTTTGCCGAGATTCTTCATGTCGGCGACGATTGCCAGGCCCCGCTGGTTCGCTTCGTAGTGCAAGCGATAGCGGATCTCGTCCTTTGTTCCCTCGAACGTTAGGTCATCCTTGTTGGTGCAATGGAGCATCACGCCACTGAATGCGGGGCCGGCAAACTGATCGCGCCGAAAAGCGAGGTTCAGCCACTGCTCGCCGATACGCTTCTGTAGTTCCCGGATCGTTCCGTCGGGCGCGACGGCCATCCGCCATCCGGTCGCCTCGTCGGTCCAAGTGATGGGCGAGACGACGGGAATCGATTCGGCCCGAAAGTCGTCAAATGGCACTTCCATGCCGTAGGTACGAATGCCCACGCCAGCCATTACCTTCAGCCACTCCGGCGGCCTGACTTGAAGGTCCCAGTCCTTGGGTTCTTCCTGGCCGTCGGCCCAGACTTTCATCCGCAGAAAGACGCCGTCACACTCGGCAGCGATCGTATACCACCGGGATGGCTTGAGCTCTTGGATCTTGGAGGCCAATTGGAAGAACGTGATTTCCACTTGGCCCGGTTTCAGGTAGGGGGCACCGAAGATCACCATCGCGTAGCCGCGCTGGTTGGTGTCTTTCCCATAGAACGTCAACGCGGCGGAGGCCCACTCCGTGCTGCTTTCCGGCAGAAAGAACCGCACGCGAGCCCGCGCCGCCTCGCAAGGCATGGCCCTCATGGCCGCCCCGCCGAGCAAGGCCCGACCGTTCTCCATGCGTATTTGGGCCTTGTCCTTGTTGAACATCCCTTCCAGCAGCGTCCACTGTGGCGACGTATCGGCCGAGAAGTCGTCTTCGATCTTGGTCTCGGCCAGACCTTGTGAATGCAGTAACAACGTGAGGCCGCCAACCATTGCGATATACAGGGCAATTCTTTTCATCTTTCTTGAGATCTTCCAAGTATCGAGGTTGTCTTCCACTACCCATGCCAGAGTAGGTAAGTTTCTAGTGTGCCAGAAGTAAGCCGCCAAGTCAACCGGTTCCGGCGGCCGGTCCGAATTGCCACCGTCGAACGTTCGGTCTACAATGACGGCATGTCATCGCCTAAGGAGAAACGGACGCCGGCGGAGAACATCCGACGTTTTGCCACCACGCACTGGAGCATGGTGCTGGCGGCCGGGCGGGATGATACACCCGACGCGAAACGGGCCTTGGCAACCCTCTGCGAAACTTATTGGTATCCGCTGTATGCTTACGCCAGGCGACGCGGTTACCCGGCCGAGGAGGCCCAGGACTTGACCCAGGAGTTCTTTGCCGATCTGCTGCAACGAGACGCGCTGCGGGCGGCCGATCCTGGGCGAGGGAAGTTTCGCTCGTTCCTGTTGGCCTCGTTGAACAACTTTCTCGCCAAACAGTGGCGGCGCGAGGGTGCTCGGAAACGGGGCGGCCATGCGGTGGTGCTGTCCCTGGATTTCGAGTCGGCGGAAAGCCGTTACAGCCGGGAGCCTTCGCACGAGTTGACCGCCGAGAGGATCTTCCAGCAGCGTTGGGCTATGACGGTGCTCGATCGGGCCATGTCGAATCTTCGGGAGGAATACACGGGCCGCGGAAAACTCGAACTCTTCGAGCACTTAAGCCGGGTCCTGGTGATGGACAAGCAGAGCGTACCGTATCGGCAGATCGCCGAGGAGTTGGATATGACCGAAGGGGCCGTCAAGGTGGCGGTCCACAGGCTGCGTCGCCGCTGCCGCGAGTTGCTGCGCAATGAGATTGCCCAAACGGTCGCCGAGCCGGAGCAGGTCGACGAGGAGTTGCGGGACCTGTTCACCGCACTGGGGAACGTTTAACGGCCGGGCCCCGTCCATTACAGAGCAGGGCCCGGCGTGGGGGCGACCTGTAACCTTTCGGCAGATTCGGGTTAGTAAGGAGTAGGAAGGCATCCAACACGCTCTAACAGCGAGGCTTGACCATGTCCGAAACCCGACGTTGTCCCCAATGCTCGGCAGAATTGCCGCCCGACGCGCCGCAGGGCGTTTGCCCTAAGTGCTTACTTGAACTGGGTTTAAGTTCCAAGCCGGGCGCTCAGCCGGAGGAAACGACGCCCTGGGGGTCGCGCCGCGTCCCTCCGACGCCCGAGCAGTTGGCCGAACACTTCCCGCAGTTGGAAATCATCGAATTGATCGGATCCGGCGGGATGGGAGCCGTTTATAAGGCCCGACAGCCTGGGCTGGACCGTCTGGTCGCCCTGAAGATTCTGCCGCCGGAAGTGGGCCAGGATCCGACCTTCACCGAACGGTTCACCCGCGAGGCCCGGGCGTTGGCTCGGCTGAGTCATCCCCACATCGTCACCGTGCACGACTCGGGCGAGGCCGGCGGCTACTACTACTTCGTGATGGAGTTTGTCGAAGGGGTGAACGTCCGACAGATGATCCAGACCGAGAAGCTCCAGCCGCAAGAGGCCCTGGCCATCGTCCCGCAGATCTGCGAGGCGTTGCAGTATGCCCACGACGAAGGGATCATCCATCGCGACATCAAGCCGGAAAACGTGTTGGTGGACAAAGAAGGTCGCGTGAAGATCGCCGACTTCGGCCTGGCCAAGCTGTTGGGTCGTGCTGCGGCCGACTTCACGCTGACCGGCACCGGGCAAGTGATGGGTACAGCGCACTACATGGCCCCCGAGCAGATGGACCGACCGCTGCAGGTCGATCATCGGGCCGACATCTACTCCCTGGGCGTGGTGTTCTACGAGATGCTCACCGGCGAATTGCCCATCGGTCGTTTCGCACCGCCCTCGAAGAAGGTCCAGGTGGACGTTCGGCTGGATGAAGTCGTGCTGCGGGCGTTGGAGAACGAGCCCGACCGGCGGTATCAGAGTATCGGCGAAGTGAAGACCGACTTGGAATCACTCGGCCGCAGCCCGGCCCAGTCGCAAGCATTGACGTCGCAGCTTGCCTGGCCGTACCCGCGTCACCGTTTACTCTTTGTCTTCGCGACGGAAGCGTTCATGGTCATATTCGCGGTGGGAGCGCCCTTTCTGCTGCCACACTGGGGTATCAGCCCGATCCTCACGTGGGTCCTTGCGGTGGTTCTCTTGATCGTACTCAGCGCCGTGCTTGCGATTCGTTGTCGGGGTACCCCACTTGGCGTTTATGCGAAGTTCTCGGCCATCGTGTTGGCCGTCATGGCATTCGCCGCCCTTGTTTTTGCCAGGTGGGTCTCTAACGTCGCTCCGCAGGCGGCATTCGAATTGCTTTACGGCATCAGGGGTGTCGAGGCGAGCCCGTCCGACGTCACCGCGATGCGGAATCTCCTTAACGTCTCGATGTTGATCGTTGTGGTCTTTTTCTTTGGCGGGTGCGCGATCTGGCGATGGATGCACGCCCACCGGCGGAAGCAATAACCTACAGCAACAGAACAAACTCGATCAGATCGACGAGCGTGGGCATGGCGGCTTGTTCAGGAGAAACCTATCGCGCGCGGAGACGCAGAGACGCAGAGTCTTTTCTTTGCGTCTTGGCGCCTCTGCGTGAGATCCTTATCGGGTTCGTGGAATTGTGACATGGGGCCTGCTCGAAGTGTCAATATCGGACTTATCCTGTCTTCTTCGAATGACCAAATGTTCTTCTCGTCATTCGTCATTCGTGCTTCGTCATTTGCCCGCGTGGGTCTTCGTCCCTCGACCCACCCTACGTACTCTGCGTCTTGGCGACTCCGAGCGAGGCTCTATTGGGGTTGCAGCATCACTCGGAAGCCGACGTTGAAGACGGGTTGCCAGGGTTGGTAGTGCATGCGGTGGGCGGATTGGGCGCGGTGCGGGCGGTCGTACCAGGAACCGCCGCGGACCGACTTCGTGCCGGCGGACTGTGGGTCGTCGCGGCCGTCGGATGGGTCGTAGGGATACGGGCGGTAGGCCGAGCGGGTCCATTCGGCTACGTTGCCGTGCATGTCGTTTAGGCCCCAGGCGTTGGGTTGATAGCTGCCGACGTTGGCCGTGACCATGGCCCGATCTTCGAAGCGATCGTCGCGCGGGTGCCACTTGGGCGAACCGCCGCTGGCGAGGTGGATCAGCGTCTTGTCGGCCAGGTTGGCGAACGGTGAGAAGTCGGCCTCCCGATCGCCGAACGCGAAGGGCGTCTCGGTGCCGGCTCGGCAGGCGTATTCCCATTGGGCTTCGGTCGGCAGTGTGAACCGGCGGCCCGTCTTCTGCGAGAGCCAATCGCAGAAGGCCATCGCTTGTTGCCAGGTGATCCGCACGACCGGCTGCCCGGGCCCATTGATCCGATGTCCCCGGTCGCCGTGATCCTTGGCCGTGCGGCTGATGTAGGCGCTGTCGTGTTGCGGGTCGAAGGCCGCATATTGGGCGTTGCTCACCTCGAAGGTGCCCAAGTAGAACGGTCCGTCGATCGCGACGCGCGAGGCCGGATATTCGTCTTCGTCGCCGGCGGGATCGCCCATCACGAATTCACCCGGCGGGATGAGCGTCAGTTTCATGGTCACTCCCTCGGCCAGTTGGACGTCCATCTCTGGCGGCGTCCCGACGGCCGCCTGACGACGCTGGGCCTCGGCCTGATCAAAGGGCCAACCGGTCGCTTGAACATCCTGTGCGGGCCGCTCGGGCAAGGGCTCCGGCGTAACGAACTCGATTGGCCCGGACGGTTGTTGGTCGATTGCCTCGGGATCGATCTTGACGTTGGCGTAACGCGCTCGCATCTCACGCCGCCGCTTATCGAACTGGCCGGGAATACCAGCCTGTTCGTGCCATGTGCCGTGGTCGGGTACGTTCAGATCGATCCAGGTGATCAGCCGGTCCCAGGCCTCGGCGTCGAGCTGCACGTTGTGGTGACCCTTTTCGAGCATCTGGATCAACTCGCTCGTGCCGGCGTGGTATTCCAGCGGTTTCTGGAGGAAGTAATCGCTCTCCGGACCCGGGCGACGCACGTAAGGATGCAACGCGACATAAGAAGGCGTGAAGTTGCCGTACTTACCCGGCCCGTCTACGACGAAGTTGGGCCGGTCGGCCTGTTTGCCGTCGTGGCAGCCGACGCAGTACTTATCCAACACGGGCTGGACTTCTCGCTTGAAGCCGAAGCTCCGCGCCGGTCCGTACCAGGGCGTGATCTTCGACGGTGCTCGGGCGGCGGCCAGCGAGTTTTTGACCACCGGGGCCGAGTTTTGGCTCTCGTGGCACCCGACGCACGAGACGACCTCGCCCGGCATGGCAGTGAACCAGCTCCGCATGACCTGCAACGCCTTGCCGTCGGAGTCGAGCGGTTGGACGGCCACCGGCGTGTTGGCCGGCACTCGAAACGCGGCCGAACCGTCTGCCTCGACCGGCACGGTGCCCAAGATCCGTCGGGCGTCCCAAGGGCCGTCGATGCCGATATGGATATGCCCACCCATGTTCGGATAGGCGTAATGCAACTCGTAGATTCGCAACCTCTTGACCGTCCCTCGCGGCACATTCTTCAGGCCCGGGCCTTGGTAGATATCGGACAGATAAACCAGCCCCTCGCTGGCCCCCGGCTTGATCCGATCGGGAACGGCGGGCGGGCGGGTGGTCTTTCGCAACGGCACCGGCTCGAACATCACGTAGCCGGGTTCTTCGTGCAACAGAAGCATGTTGTCGAACACATCGACCAAATAGATGCCCCAAAGCGCGTCCGGCTTTGGCTTACACGAGACGAGGAAATACTTCTCGCTTAGCGGATAGGGGTGCAGGAACTTCGGCCAAGAGCCCTCGACCAGCCCGTCGCGGATCGTCGGCTGAACCTTCTTGCCATAGCCGGGGATCCGCTGCACGACGCCGTCGGCATGGCGGCGTCCCTTGGCCGGGTCGAACAGCACGAGTTCACCCATCCGCGGCACGCCGTGGTGGCCCGAGACGATAGCGACGATCATGGTCGGATGATCGGGGATCGGTCGGGCGTAGAACGTCGAGTTGGGCCACATCGAGTTGCTCGCATAATACTCCATCTGGTTCGTGCCGTCGGGGTTCATGTGGAACAGTAGCCGGGTGAAGTAGTGCGGCGAGTCGGAGTATTCCCAGCGCGTATAGAGCACGCGGCCGCTGTTCAACACCGTGGGACACCAGTCGTGGTCCTGGTCGAAGCAGAGCTGCCGGATGCCCGTACCGTCGGCTTGCATCATGAACAAGTTGGCCACCGTATTGGCGCCGCCGACACAGGGCACGCCCTGGAAGCATCGGGTCGAGTCGAACAGGATCCGTTCATCCGGCAGGTAGCAGGCGTCGTAGTTGTCGACATCCGCATGTTCGCCGGGCGTGACTTGCCGCAGGCCCGAGCCGTCGGCGCCGATCTCCCAGATCTGCCAACGATCATGGCTGCCGGGCATCGAAAAGAGCATCCTTTGGGCATCGAAATGCAGATCCACGTCGCCGACGAAATGGCCCTTTTCAGGTTGGTAAAGTGTTGTCAGTTTCCCGCCGGGTTGGACCGGCGAGAGCACGGCGATTTGGTTGTCGTATCCCGTCTTGTGCGTGGCACAGTTACCCTGCCAGTTCTGCGGCAGTCCCAGCCGATCGGCCTTGCGGCGGATCAGCAGCAAGCGGTCGAAGTCCAACAGCAGCGGGTTGGCCAACAGGGCTTCGCGACGCAAGGCGGCGATTTCTTCCGTCAATTGGGCCAACTCCTGGGCGTCGGATTGCTCGAACTGGTCCAGTCGTGCGAGATACTCCGGCCCCCGGGCATATTGCTCGGGAAACGATTGGGTCAGGTCCTCGATTGCACGACGCAGGACGGTGAAGTCGAACTGCCCGATCTTGGCGTCATCGGCTCGGCTTTGCCCGAGAGGGAGCCAAGCGAGAAACGACGATATCAATCCGAATACCAGGAACAAGCGGAAATGCGACAGTCGTCGACTTTTCATCATCGGGAGTCCTTCGTTTGTGGGCGGGAAGAATGGAGGGACGGTTCAGGTAGGGCGGCTATGGGGAAAACAACGCGGACCACGACTCCCTCAATATACCAAGATCCCCCCAAGCACGCCATGGCAAGACAAAGCCGCGCAACCAGGCAAAGAGCAACCATTCCAGAGTCGCGTGAACGGGCTCAGATTCGGCCTATTCGCACTTGAGGAGGACCAACTCACCCGTCTTCTTGTTCCAGCGGACGGTGCGGATCGTCAGTCGGTGTTGGCCGTGACAATCGGTGCACAGCAGCTCGTCCGGGTTGGTCTTCTCCGAACAGCGTTCTTGCCATAGGGCGATGACTTTCGCGGGCGGCGCGTTGTGCCGGTCGTGACACTCCTTGCAGTTCGCGGCAATCGCTTCCGGCGGAAACATCTGGTCCGGCGGAATGATGTTGCCCTCGTCGTTGCGATGATCGAGCGATTTGCCGTGACACTTCATGCAGCCGACGTTCGCCTTGGCGTGATAAACCACAAACGGATCTTCCTCATAGTTGGTATGGCAGCAATAGCAGGCCGTGTTGTCGACCACCGGACCTTCGGGAACGGCGAAGGGGTCTTCCTCGGGTGGATCGTCCAACATCAACGGCGCACTGCGATCGATCTTCAACGGCGGCAACCCACCCGACGTCTTCTCGGCTTTCGCGGCAGCAATCACCATCAGAGCGAGCACAACCATACCAACGCCAAACTTCATTCTCGTTCCTTTCGTTGAACCGTACAAGAATCCTTCGTCATTCGTGCTTCGTCATTATCCCTACACGTATTCCCAGTTCTTGAGCCATTGATACTGTTCGGGCAAGTTGGCCCAGGCGCGATCCATGGCACGATCCAACTCGGCTTGTTCCTCGAGGTCCAACTCGCGGCGTTCCAACACCGCCAGACAGGCGTTGTCGACCTGCTGTTGCGAGATCAGGCCGGCGATCGGGGCGGTAATGGCCGGGTTGCAGAGGATGTAACGCAGGGCCAGTCGGGCAAGGCGGTTGTCTTCCTCGAACGTGGGGCTATCCGGTTTGCTATCGCCCTTGAAGAGCGAATTGCTGGCAAACGGCTTGATGCCGAACCAGCCGATGTCGTGCTTCTTCAACGCCGCCCAGAGCCCCGTTTTGTCGTCGACCTTCTTGGTCCCCGCGGTGTAGGGAGTCAGAATGACCTCCAAATGATCGGAATAGGCCTCGATCATCTTCTTGATGTGGGGCTGATCGTGCGAGGAAATGCCGACGAATCGGGCCCGGCCCGTCTTCTTGGCCCAATCGAGCGCCGCGATGGCGTTTTCGATTGCCGCGTCCGTATGGTCGACGCTGTTGGTCAGCAGGCTGATCCGCCACAGGTCGACGTACTCCAGGCCGGCCTCCTTCATGCCTTCGTCGAGGCCTTGCTGCAGCCGCTGCGCGGAGCGCCAGTCCTCGTAGCGACTCTCTTTGATGTGCCAGGAATAGCCGAAGAACATCTTGTCGCGTCGACCTTTCAGGGCCTTGGCATAGGCGAGGATCTCTTCCCGGCAGCAGGCGTCGACGTAGTTGATTCCCCGATCGATACATCGGGTGAGCACGTCGTGGCGGTTCTTTTGGAAATCGGTGCGGCCGATCTCCATGGTCATCCAGCCGGGCGCTTCGGTGCCGCCGATGATGTTGGTCACCCGTTTCCAATGCCCACCCAGCGCGACGGCCGAGATCATCATGCCCGTTCTGCCGCAGCGACGATACTCCATGTCCGGGTTGTAATTGAGGATCTTGCTCGTGTCAGCGTCGTCCGGATTACCGGCCCGCACGATCCCCGTGGCTGCCAGTCCGCCGGCAACCCCGGCCGCAGTGGCCGCACTTCGACGTACGAACTCTCGACGCGTAACCTTGTCAGCCATGGGCGATACCTCCTCACTTGAATAACCAATTACCGAATGACGAAAAGAAGAAAAAGCCTTCGTCATTCGTCATTCCTTCTTTACACGTACTCCCAATCCTTCAGCCAGCGATAATGATACGGCATGGTGGCCCAGGCGCGGTCCATGGCGCGCCGCAACTCGGCCTGCTCCTCGGCGTCCAACTCGCGGCGTTCGGCGACGGCCAGAGCCGCGTTGTCGACCTGTTCGATCCGGATCATGCCGGGAATCGGGGCCGTGATTGCCGGGTTGCAGAGGATATAGCGCAGGGCCAGGCGAGCCAGGCGGTTGTCTTCCTCGAACTGTTCACCGCCCGGCGAACCGTTGCCCTTGAACAGTGAACCGGAAGCGTAGGGCTTGATGCCGAACCAGCCGACGTCCTGCTTCTGCATGGCGGCCCACAGCCCGTGCTTGTCCTCGACCACTTTGGTATCGGCCGTATAGGGCGTGACGATCACGTCCAGGACTTCCGGATACTTTTCGATCATCATCGTGATATGCGGCCGATCGTGGGACGAGAGGCCGGTGAATCGGGCGCGGCCCGTCTTCTTGGCCCAGGCCAGCGCTTCGCACATCTCGTCGATCTCGTAATCCTCGTGGCGATCGCTCTGTTCGTGGCAAGTGATTCGCCACAGATCGACATACTCCAGGCCGGTCCTCTTGAACCCGTTATCGATCGCTTCTTTCAGTTTCTGAGTGATCCAGCCGGGCGATTTCGGCTTATCCTCTTTCTTGGCGTTTTGCACTTGACCGCTCAGGCCGCGCATCTCTTCCTGGTACCAGGAGAAACCGAGATGCATCTTGTCGCGGCGACCCTTCAGGGCCTTGGCGTACATGATGACTTCTTCCTGGGTGCAAGCATCGATATAGTTGATACCCCGCTCGATACACCGGGTCACCAGGTCGTAGCGGTTCTTCTCGAAGTCGGGATCCTCGAGCTTGGCACTGAGCCAGCTTCCGCCTTGGAACAGGCCCGGCACGACCGTGTTCAATCGTTTCCAGTGTCCGCCCAGGCAGACGGCCGAGACCATCCAATTGGTCCTGCCGCAGCGGCGATACTCCATATCGGGGTTGTAGTTCATGATCTTGCTGGTGTCGGCATCGTCCGGGTTGCCGGCACGCACGGTCAATGTGGGCGTCAAGCCGGCAGCCATCCCGGCCGCCGCAATGGCGCCGCCACGGACGAAATCTCGACGAGTTACTTGGTCTGACATACGAGCACTCCTTCACCTTCAGATCATGAGAAACGGAGAACGACACGGGCGGAAAAACGGCGTCAGGGTGGGGCACGCGACCAGTTTTCCACCCCTCATGGTAACCGTTGCAAGAGGTTATTGTCAAGCCAATCGGACGCGAGCAGCGAGCGTGCGGCGGGAAGAAATCGGCCGGGAAATGTTTTCCTATCGGCAAATATGTGCAAGACTTTTCAAGGCAATTGTTGCGAAAACTACGAATGGGCTCCCGCCGCACGACGTAACTCCTTGCTGCCCAACCATTTGCATCGCAAAGCCGGCTCGACCGCCGGGGAAATGTCCGTTGCATTTCGCCGCCAGCGGAGCCTTGGTGGGTAAGGATGCCTCGCCAACGTTTCGGGTGGGGGCATACCCGGCCGCTTAATGTTAGAATAATTCCAGCCGCGGCCAACCGTTTTATCGACGTCCGAAAACCGTCTCCTTAGAAGAGAGATGCGGCCATGCCAGAGGAACTGATCATCCTGATGGTCATTCTGTTCGTGCTGTCGGTCCTTGGCCTGGCGCTCTACGGTCTCTGGTCGATCCTCTACAAGATCTTCTCGCGCAAGCGGCTTGGGCCTGTGGTTCAAAAAGCGTGCCCTTTCTGCCAACGTACAACCCTCGCGTCGGCCGCGCGTTGCGACTGGTGCGGTCGCGCGATGGCTGGTCCCTTGGCCGAGGAGCTTTCCGATCTGGAGGCAACCGGTCGTCAACTCGGTCGGTTCGGCAAGAAGGGCGCCCTGAAGCCGCAGGTCGTGGAGAACTTATTGAAGCGTTTGGAGCGATACCGGGGCAATTTGGTGCAGCCGCCGAAAGCGGAGCCCCCGGTCGCGGCCAAGGTGGTCGAAGAGCCGGCGCCACCGGTTCCGGCACAACCGCTTGCGGCTTTGCAGAAGAAGCCCCAACCGGCGCCGGCGCTCCCTGCAAAGCCGCAAGCGGTTGTGCCGGAAAAACCCAAACCGGCCGCGCCGAAACCACCGCCGCGCCCCAAGCGATCGTGGGCCGAGATGCTCGACGCCTTTATGGAAGATCGCAATATCCGCTGGGGAGAGATCCTTGGCGGGCTGCTGATCGTCGGCTCGTCGATCGCCTTGGTGCTGAGCCTTTGGGATACGCTCAAGGATATCCATTATTTCCCGTTCCTGATCGTGGTGGCCGCCTGCTCGGCCATCTTCGGGATCGGGCTCTACGCCCACCATCGTTGGAAGTTGGAGTGGACCGCCCGAGGCCTGTTGGTCACGGCCATGCTCCTGGTACCGCTGGCCTTCTTGCTGATGGCACAGCTTTCCGAGTGGGAGTTGCTGGCGCTGGGCGTAGAGGCCGTCTCCCTAGCTTGGTTCGCGTGGTTGATCGGTCTGGCCGGCAAGGTACTCACGCCCGAGGCACGTTGGCAGCAGATCGCGGCCGTAGTAGGTGGTTCGGCTGCCGTGTTGCTGGTAGGGCAAACTATCGGGCCGGAGACGACTGCTAGGTGGTTCGTTCTCGCCGGATGCCTGCCCGTGCTCTGCTTCGTGGCAACGCTGGGCAGCCACGTCTACGCGCTGTCGAAACGTCGAGAGCTCGACATCCCGCAAATCGGCACGCTGCTTACGCTGCTCGGTACGGGCGCGTTTGCCATGATCGTCCCTTTGGGGCTGCTGGCGGCCAAGTCGGACGACCTGAGCGCTGCTCTTGATCGGCTCTCGGCCCTGATCGCGGTGGCCGGTGTGCCGATCCTTGTCGGCGGATTGACCATCATGCGGGGAGTCAAGCAAAACCGTTTGCTGGCCCCCTATCACACCACCGGAACGACCATCGCGATGCTGGGTATGGTGATCATGATCGTGGGGTTGATTCTTGCCTGGCCCCATCCGGCGGGCGTGATGCTGGTTGGCGCAATCGACGCGGCCGCCCTGGCCTTGGCCGCCTTGCATTTCCGGCTACCCGTGCTCCATGCCGGCGCGATCGCTTGTGCCACGTTGGCGCTGCTGGTCGGCATTCACGTCGGCTTCGACGAGCGTTTGACCCTGTTTGCTGCGGGAGAAGGCCTGGGCTCGTTGATGCTGAAGCTGACCATCAGCGCCCGAAGCGGCACGGCACTGGGCGTGATGTTCGTCGTCCTGGCCGGCGTTTCCGAATGGCTGGCTCGAAGGCAGCGGCGAAGCGACGCCCTGATGTACGTCGGCGGTTGCGGTGTGGTCGCGGCGTTGGGATTGATGCTGGTTACGGTCCACGGCTTCCTCGGCGAGACGGCCGACATCTTTCGTGCAACCATCCTCTACGCGGCCTATGGCGTGATCGGCCTGTTGCTGACCGCCCGATGGCGCCGCGTGGAACTGAGCTACTTGGGCTTAGGGCTGTTGGTCGGCGTGCCGTTTTGGGCCCTTTGGGGTTGGCAAGAGCAGATCGGGCAAAGCTGGCCGACCGTGCTGGCGGCCCAGTGCCTGGCCATGGTGGTGATCGGGGCCGTGCTAAACCGGCTCAGTGGACGGCAGCCCGACGAAGCCTGGTCGCTGACCGTTGCGTCATCTGACCCGGCGGCCCGATTCGACCTATTTCGGATCCCCTTGCTCAGATCGGCCGAAATCTTGGGCCCGGCCGCCTTGCTACTGGCCGTCTGGACCGAACTGCCCATCGCGTCGCCGCTGCTTCGCACGCCATGGCCCGTGATGACCGGGGGGCTGTTGGCGGCCGCTTATTTCCTGATGGCCTGGGGATATCGGGCCGAGTGGCGGACCTGGACCGCCTCGATGGTCGTCTTGCTCGGGTTGGTTCACGCCCTGGCGATCAACTACGACGGGCTGGTCGATCTGCCCGTGCTGGTGGCTTTGCTGACCCACGCCACGCTGGCCGCGTTGGCCGGCGTGTTTGTTGAATCGACCATGAAGAGTGGTCGGCAACAGGGCCTCGTCGACGAGGTGTACCGAATCATCTCGCGTCCCTTGGGCGACACGGCAACGGTCTCCTCGATCGGCGCCGTGCTCGTGTTGCCGTTTGCCCGCTGGGAGAGCACCTGGTGGCTGGCCGGTTGTCTGTTGTGGTTGGCGGCCCTATGGCTGCTGTTGGCCTGGAGGCATCGCGATGCGAGGCTCTTCTCGGTCCATCAAGCGGCACTGACGGCCGCAGCGCTGACGGGCACCACCGCTTGGCTCGAAGAACGCATCTGGTTCGAAAGCCTGTCCACCGATCTGCTGCATCCCTTTAGCCTGCAAAGCTACGGAATCGTCCTGGGATTGCTGTCCTTGGGGTGGATCGGTGTAAGGCTCGTGCTGCGTGGGTATGACGTCCTTGACAAACTACTGAACCCCGCGTGGCCGGCGGTCGATCGAGTCGTTTATCATGCGGTCGTGGTGTTGCAACTGTTGGTTGTGGCCGTCTCTTTGCTGGGCGGGATCGGCCAGGAGTTGATTGCCGGGATCGGCAAGCCGGCCGCATGGCAAACATGGGCCGTTGGTCCGGGGGCCTGGTGGCTGTTGGCGATCGTTGCCGTGGGACTTGTGGCCACGCTCTGGGATCGGTTCGGCAACGTCGAGCGAATCAGCAGTGTTTTGGCGGCCGTGACCGTCCCCTGCCTGATCGCCGGAACGTTCACCGCCGAGTTGGCCGTGGCTTCAGCACTCCGCTGGGGATTGGCCATCGCGCTGCTCGTCTGTTCGGTGGCCGTCTGGCAACGTGAACCGCTGTTGGCCTTATGCCGAAAGTTGGGCACAAACATCGTCCCGGATGCCGACGCACCGAGGATCGCACGAGTCGCCCTGCTGGCCACGATGGTCGTGCCCGTGCTGACCGTCACGGTGCTGGCTGCTCTGTATACTTGCGGCGGCACAAGTACCGGCGGTCCGCTCGCGGGCACGTTCTTCCAGAAGATGGGCCTCAACCTTTCCTACATGGTTCCCCTGTTGCTGATCGTCGCCGGCATGGTGGGCTATGCCGTACGCGAGCGATCGGGAGGCTATGCCTTCTCGGCAGGGCTGGTCGTCGAGTTGGCCGTGGGTTTGGGTTATGTGCTGAAGGTGGTAACCGGCGGCGGGCAGTTCGCCGTGGCCGAACTCGTGTTGCTGCTGCAATTGCTGACGATCACGGCCGCCGCCTGGGCCGGGGCCTGGTTGTTGATTCGCCATTGGCTGAACATTTGGCGTGAAAGCCCCACAAGTCCGTCCGCGCGCGTGTTGATGAACGTACAACTTGCCATGGCCCTTCTCGGCAACGGGCTGTTGATCGGCCCGGCCCTGCTGAATCTGGCCCTGCTGTCCCCGCGAGCCCAAACGTGGACCATGGCGGCCGGGACAGCCTGGGGTTGGATCGCCCTGCTGCTGGCCGTTGCGGTGTATGTGTGCCGACAAATTCAGACGGGCCGGCGGATCTCGCCGCAGGTGGCCGGCCTGATCGGCATGACCGTGCTGGGGCTCTTCGCCTGCTACGTGCAGTTGCTGGCCGGCAAGGCGACCTGGTTGCCGATCGATTGGGGTTACCGCACGTTGATGCTCGGTTGGGCCATGTATGCCCTGTTCATCGTCTTGGTCACGTGGTGGGTGGCGACCGTGCGAACCGAGCCCGGGGCCCAAGGTCCACCGCAGGCGTTGTTCCGCATGGCAGCCGTTTGGGTCCGGATCGCCGGCCTGTTGGCCGTGCTGTTGGGTCTGAAGGCGGCCTGCTTCCATCCTAAGTACGACGAGCTCATCTGGGCCGCCTTGGCGATTGCCATCGCCAGCGCCGCGGGCGCGACCATGGGCGTTTGGCGGCGGCAGGAAGGTTGGGCCTTCTCTGCCGCGTTGGGTGTGAATCTGGCCGCCTCGCTGGTGGTTTGGTATTTCCGTCGCGAGCTCGACTTCGACCAGTGGTGGACGCGGCTGCTGCAAGCCAACGTGATCGCGTCCTCGGTGGTGGCCCTGGTTTGGCTTTCCATACGGCGACGCCTCTATCAACTTCGCGAGCCGAGGCTCGGCGAGAGCCCCCTGTTGGCCGCGCAAATTGTCTTGCCCGTGTTGGCCATGACGACATTGCTGATGGTTCCTGTGGTCTGGTTGCTCGGCACGCCTAGTGATCTCCCAGGCTGGATGGGTGAGTTGGCCCAACCGTCCGGCTGGATGGCTCTGGTGCTGGTGGTCGCGGCCGCCGGTTGGTATCTCTACCGCATCCTTCCCGGCGACTTGTTGCACGTGCTCGGCGGGTTGGGACTAGGCGCGGGTGTCCTGACCGCTTGTGCCACGGTGGGCGTCGAGCCTCGCCCCGCATGGAACAACTGGATGGAGTACCACACGCTGATCGCCGCGTGGACGGTCGTGGGGTTCCTCTTGTTGGCCGTGGGGATCTTCGGTCGCGACTTGCGGTTGGCCGCCGCCGAAGATTCTCAGCCCGATTCGACGCGTCAGTTCATTTTCCCCTGCACGATGGTGCAACAATGGGTGACGGCCCTGGGGGCCGCAGTGGTCCTGTTGGCCGTGCTTCATCCACTTGGCGATATCGCGGGCGTGTGGTGGTATCTCGGCGCGCTGGCGGCCGTCAGTGCCATGGCCGCCGTGATTGCCCTGTGGTCGTGGGAGTCGGTCTATGTCTACGTGTCGGGACTGTTGCTCAGCGTGATCGGCGTTATCGCTTGGCTGGCATGGGATGATCCTTTGACGCTCTCGGCGTTGGTACAATCGCAAGTGGTGTGCCTGGCCGCCGGTTCGATCGGTTGGTGGCTGATAGGTCGTGTCTGGCCGGCCGGATTGCCCGATTTGCAGATCGCCGGAAGTCGGCTCCCCTACACCCATTTCGCGGCCCTGACGGCGGTCGGGCTGGTCGAGGTGTTCGTGGTGGTGGCCTTCACTCGCGATCTGTTGAACTTGCCCCATCTAGTGATCGATCCGCTGGATTGGCTAGCGCTGGGTTGCGCCACCGTGGCCATGGCAATCTGCGCGTGGGATCGCCCGGCACGATTTCCGCTGGTCGGTTTGTATGCCTTGGCCATTTCGGCCGTGGGCATGATGACTTGCGCCTGGGACCTTCCGCCGCGTGTGGTCTGCTGGACCACGGCAGCGAACTTGACCGGTTTCGTGATTATCATGGCGGTCATCGGTTGGGCCCTACCGAGGATGCGGCCCGTCTGGCAGGCAGTTCGAATCGACGCCGATCCGAGGCAATGGTCCGTCGACTGGTTTTCACCGTTCCAAGCCCTGTTGGCAATCATCGGCGGTCTGTTGGCGGTGTGGGTCTCGATAGATCCGGTGTTCAACGGCGCTGGTCAGGCCCATGCCTTACTCGGGCTGGCCGGGCGTCTGGCGGGGATCCCCAGCGCGCTGATGCTCGTGGGTGCGGCCATCCTGATGGCCTGGCAGACCGACGGCCGAGGGCAGGTGCGATGGCAAAAGGCGGCCTTCATGGCCGGCTTGGTGTTTAGCTGTTCGTTGGGCTGGGCGCGGCTCGATCTGACCGCCGGCACGCCGACCGGCGATGCACCTTGGCTGCACCGTAGCGTGATCCTGCTGGTCTCCGCGGCCATGGTTACCCTGTTCTCCGGCCTGGGGTTACCGAAGATGTTTCGCGGTCGGGATCGGTGGATCGCCTCGGGCAAGAGCGTCAGCCCGGCGATGGGCGGCGTGGCCCTGGCGGCCTTGCTGCTGGTACTGATCCAAGAGGCGGCCCTGTTCGATCCGCAATCCGGTGTGCCGATGACCATCGCAGCCGTAGTGATTGTGGCCGTCGCGCTGGTCCTGTTGACTGTCGTCTGCTTGGCATTCGCATTGGTCAAGGACTGGGATCCGCTGGGGCTGAGCGACCGCGGCCGAACGACTTACGTCTATGCGGCCGAGGTGCTGGCCGCCTTGGTCGGGTTGCACCTGTGGCTGACCATGCCATGGTTGTTCCGTCTGGGGATTGTCGAGCGCTACTGGCCGTTGATCGTAATGGGCGTGGCCTTCGCGGGGGCCGGGCTTGCCGAACTGTTCGAGCGTCGCGGCCTGCCCGTGCTTTGCGAACCGCTGGGGCGCACGGCCTTGGTCTTGCCGCTGGCGCCGGCGTTGGCGGCGGTCGTGGCATGGTTCGTTCAAAGCGACGAAGGTTTGGGCCAATTCCTCTCGGCGGTCGGGCCTTCCACGTGGTTGGTCATCGGGCTGTTCTACGGCGTGTTGGCCGTGACGAAGAAATCGCTCTGGATGGCCGCGGCGTCGATTCTTACCACGAACATGGGTCTGTGGGTTCTGTGGCATCGGCAGGAGTGGTACTTCGCCGATCACCCGCAACTGTGGCTGATTCCCGTAGCCCTGGCCGCGTTGGTAGCCGAACACCTCGACCGCGATCGGCTCGACGAGACGCAACGCACGTCGTTGCGCTACGTGGCCCTAAGCATGATCTACCTCTCGTCGATGACCGAGTTCTGGCAGACTATCGGCGAGTCGTTCTGGTTGCCGCTGGTGACCGTCCTCTGGGCCGTGGCCGGCATGCTGCTGGGCATGATGCTGCGGATTCGCTCGTTCCTTTACCTCGGGTTCACGTGCCTGCTGGTGGTGATCGTGCGGCTGGTCTATCATGCGGCGTTTCAGGAGAGTCATTGGTGGGTGCTCTTTAGCAGTCTGATCGTCTTAGGTGTGGCCATCTTCGTGTTGTTCGGCCTGTTCGAGAAGCGTCGCGAGCAGGTCCTTGCCCGCGTGGAACGTTTCAAAGAGTGGGAAGGATGACCGCGGCACCCGAAAACGACCGCCCCCGCCCGCCGCTGCAGTTCGGCCTCGGTTCGTTGCTGGCGCTGACGGCCATGGTTAGCGTCCTATGCGGTATTCTACGCTGGGCGGAGGTTCCACCCGGGGCCATGGTCATGGTGCTGTTGATCCTGGTGGTCAGCATCGTCGCCGCCGTCGGCTTGGTGGTAGCCATCGCCCGGTCGTCGGATGACGGGCCGTAGTAGTCGTAGGGTGGGTCGAGGAACGAAGACCCACGCGTCAACTACGGACCCATCGAACGCAGTCGATGGGCTTGGGGGCTTGTGTTCTTTGTGAGCCTTACGCTAGACTATCGAGCATGAACTTGCCTGATCTTACGCCCGTTGACCATTGGCGATTGCGTACTAAAACGCTTAGCTTCGGTACGATCCCGCGGCTGATGGGGATTGTTAATGTGACGCCGGATAGCTTCTCCGACGGGGGAGCGTTTTTCGATCCGAAAGCGGCCATTGCGCAGGGCTTGCGATTGGCGGCCGAGGGGGCCGATCTGTTGGATGTGGGTGGCGAGAGTACTCGCCCCGGCTCGCAATCGGTCGACGCCGACGAAGAACTCCGCCGTGTGATGCCGGTGGTCGCTGCGCTGTGCGAGCAGACCTCGGCGGCGGTGTCGATCGACACGTCCAAGGCTTCGGTTGCCCGGGAAGCGCTCGCGGCCGGGGCCGAAGTGGTCAACGACGTGACGGCCCTGCTAGGCGACCCGCAGATGTTGCCGGTGGTGGTCGAATCGGGCTGCGGAGTTTGTGCGATGCACATGCAGGGTGAACCTCGAACCATGCAGCAATCGCCGGCCTACGACGACGTGATCGAGGACGTGTTTCAGTTCCTTGCCGCGCGTCGCGAGGTGCTGAGGGCCGCCGGCGTCGAGCAAGACCGGATCGCGCTGGACGTAGGGATCGGCTTCGGCAAGACGACCGAGCACAACCTCGAACTGCTCTCGGGCATGCGTCGGTTCCATGAACTAGGCTGCCCGCTATTGGTGGGCCATTCCAGGAAACGGTTCATTGGCCAGGTGCTCGGCGATCCGAACGCCGATCGTACGGCCGGCACGATCGGCGTGGCCGTTTCGCTGGCTGCGCAGCGGGTGCAAGTGTTGCGGGTGCACGACGTGGGGGTTGTGCGGCAAGCGTTGCTGCTTTGGGCCGCTGTGAATTCATGAAAAAGGGGCGACCGATTTTGGCCGCCCCTTGAGTGGGTTTTTGCAAAGCCGCGAGCGGCTTACTTGCTGGCCTTGACGGCCGATTGGGCAGCGGCCAGTCGGGCGATGGGTATGCGATAGGGTGAGCAACTGACGTAGTTCAAGCCGGCCTTGAAGCAAAAATCGACCGAGGCCGGATCGCCGCCCTGTTCGCCGCAGATGCCGATCTTCAGGTCGGCGCGCGTGGCGCGACCCTTCTCGACCGACATCTGGATCAACTGGCCGACGCCCTCTTGGTCGATCGTCTGGAACGGGTCGGCATCGAGGATGCCCTTATCGAGGTAATCCTGCAGGAACCCGCCGATGTCGTCGCGGCTGAACCCGAATCCCATCTGTGTGAGATCGTTGGTGCCGAACGAGAAGAACTCGGCCGTCTCGGCCATTTTGTCGGCACACAGGGCCGCCCGGGGGATTTCGATCATCGTGCCGTAGAGGCAGCCGATCTTCACGCCGGATTGCTTCTCGACTTCCGCCTTAACGCGATCGAAGATCGGCTTGACGTAGTCGAGTTCCTTGACCGAGCAGGTGACCGGGACCATGATCTCCGGATGCGGGTCCTTGCCCTCGGCCTTCAACTCGGCGGCGGCCTGGAAGATGGCCCGAATCTGCATCTCGGTCAGGTACGGATACGTAATGCCCAGGCGAACGCCGCGATGCCCCATCATCGGGTTGACTTCGTGCAAGTCGGAGCCACGCTGCTGGACCTCTTCGACGGTAATGTTCAAGGCCCCGGCCAACTCGGCCTGTGTGGCTTCGTTTTGCGGCACGAACTCGTGCAGCGGCGGGTCCAGCAGGCGGACGGTCACCGGCAGAGTGTCCATCGCTTCGAGCGTGGCTTTGATGTCGCGTTTGACGAAGTGGGCCAACTCGTCGATGGCCCGGTTCCGCTCCTCGTCGTTGCCGGCGTGGATCATCTTCCGCAGCACGAACAGCGAGTCCTCGGCTCCCGCCCCATAGAACATGTGCTCGGTGCGGAACAGGCCGATGCCCTCGGCCCCGAAATCACGGGCCACCTTGGCGTCCTCCGGCGTGTCGGCGTTGGTTCGCACGCCCATGGTGCGATGCCGATCGACGATCTTCATGAACTCCTGGAAGCGGGGATTCTCGGTGGCGTCCATCATCTTCAGAGCGCCCTCGTAAACCCGTCCCTTGGTGCCGTTGAGCGTGACGGTATCGCCTTCTTTGTAGGTGTTGCCGGCTACCTTCATCGTCTTGCCGGCCGCATCGATCTTCAAATCGCCGGCGCCGACGATGCAGCACTTCCCCCAACCGCGGGCTACCAAGGCCGCATGGCTGGTCATTCCGCCGCGGGCCGTGAGGATGCCGGCGGCCGCACGCATGCCTTCGACGTCCTCGGGATTGGTCTCTTCGCGGACCAGGATACAGGTCTTTCCGGCGCGTTCGGCTTCGACGGCAGCGGACGAGGTGAAGACGATTTCCCCGCAAGCGCCGCCCGGCCCGGCCGGCAGTCCGGAAACGATCGACTCGACGCTCTTCTCGGCCACCGGATCGATGATCGGGTGCAACAGCTCGTCGAGTTGCTCGGCGGCTACCCGGAGGACGGCCGTCCGCTCGTCGATCATCCCCTCGGCCAGCATGTCCATGGCCATGTTCAGCGCGGCGGTACCGGTCCGTTTGCCGCTGCGGCACTGCAACATGTAGAGCTCACCGTCCTGGATCGTGAACTCGATGTCCTGCATGTCGGAGTAGTGTTGCTCGAGCGTGTCGCGGATGGCGACCAGTTCCTTGTAGGACTCGGGCCATTCCTTCTCGAGCGAATCGAGGTGCTCGTTCTGCTCGTTCTTGGTTTCTTCATTGAGCGGGCTGGGCGTGCGGATGCCGGCCACCACGTCTTCGCCCTGGGCATTGATCAGCCATTCGCCGTAGAACTTGTTCTCGCCGGTGGCCGGGTTGCGGCTGAAGGCCACGCCGGTAGCCGACGTCTTGCCCATGTTGCCGTAGACCATGGCTTGCACGTTCACGGCGGTACCCCAGTCGTCGGGAATGCCCTCGATCCGACGGTAGGCGACCGCTCGTTTCCCGTTCCAACTCTTGAAGACCGCCCCCACGGCACCCCAAAGCTGGTCCATGGCGTCGTCGGGGAACTCGCGTCCGAGCACCTTCTTGACCTTGACCTTGTACTTCTCGCAAAGCGCCTTCAGGTCGTCGGCCGTCAGATCGGTGTCGGCCTTGTAGCCCTTGGCTTCCTTCATTTCGTCCATGATGGCTTCCAACTGGACGCGGATGCCTTGGCCCTCGGCCGGCTCGACGCCTTCGGCCTTCTCCATGACCACGTCGGAGTACATGGTGATCAGCCGGCGATAGGCGTCGTAGACGAACCGCTCGCTACCCGACTTCTTGATCAGCCCGGGGATCGTCGCGCTGCACAGTCCGACGTTCAAGACACTCTCCATCATGCCTGGCATCGACTGCCGGGCGCCTGAGCGGCTGGAGAGCAGCAGCGGGTTGTCCAGGTCGCCGTACTTCATACCCGTGCACTTCTCGGTCTGCCGCAGGGCCTGCTCGATCTCTTCCTTCAGACCCTTGGGGAATTGGCTCCCCTGGTCAAAAAAGGCGGTGCAGCAGTCGGTGGTGATGGTGAATCCGGCCGGCACGGGCAGCTTGAGCTTGGCCATTTCGGCCAGATTGGCCCCTTTGCCGCCCAAGAGGTT
>SDBV01000501.1_pt1 | contig 56045 bp, 59 predicted proteins | sample 2277081 | NCBI WGS metagenome assembly SDBV01 (sample SAMN10402039, study PRJNA504765) | marine sediment metagenome | isolation source: marine sediment core GS10_PC15, 223 cmbsf | place: Arctic Ocean: Southern Knipovich Ridge | collected 2010
CCCGCTTTTATCCGACAGGTTGTTCGGTTTCCTGAAAATCGACAAACTGTTTTGCAATATCTATAAACTCGTTCTCTACCGCCAAGAAAGCGTCCCCCACTTCCGGATCGAAATGCGCGCCTATCCCTTCGACGATAATATTTCTCGTCTTTTCATGCGAAAACGCCTCTTTGTATACCCGTTTGCTGATAAGCGCGTCGTACACGTCCGCAATAGCCATCAACCTGCCGGAAACCGGGATATCGTCTCCTTTCAGGCCTTGCGGATAACCGGAGCCATCCCATTTCTCATGATGGGTATACGCGATCTCCGCCGCGATCCGCAAAAACGAGTTACTGCCTAAAACCTTCTCGGCGTTGCGCAACGCCCGTTTTCCAAACTCCGCATGTTTTTTCATAATTTCAAATTCTTCGTCGGTCAAGGGTCCCGGTTTGAGCAAAATCGCATCGGGTATGCCCACTTTTCCCACATCGTGCAACGGAGCCGATTTGAATAAAAGCTCGATACTCTTGCCGTCAAGCTCTTCTTTAAACCTTTCACGATCTTTCAGGTAAACCGCCAGCACCTTTACGTATCGCTGTGTCCGAAGGATATGCCCGCCCGTTTCCGGGTCCCGGGTTTCCGCCAGCGAGGCGAGTGTAACGATCGTAACGTCTTGCGTCCGCTCCAACTCTTCCGTTTGCCGGCGGAGGTTGCTGATCATAACGTTTGTGTACTTTGCCATCACGCCGAACTCGTCATTTGTCGTCACCGGCACCTTGCTATCCAGATTGCCGCCAGCCACAGATTCGAGCGTAAGATTCTCGTTTGAAAAAAACCGTTGAAGATTTTTCGAGTAGGAAAAGATGACATTGAGAATTTCGCCAAGCATGACAACCCCGACGAAGAATATCTCAAACAACAAAGCCATCTGTGCGCTACGGTAGTTTTCCGAGGTCACTTCGGCAAGCCAGGAAAGATCGCGCACGACAATCAGGAAAAAGATCAGGACGATAAATATCACACTGGCCGAGGCAACCAGCGCAAACCGGGCCGTAAGCGGTAAAAACTTTTCACTGACCACAAGCTCCCGGCCGGACGCTTCAAGCTCGTCTGCGATCCGGCGTTCCCGTTCCAAGGCAAGATCGATGGCCGCAAAGAAACCGAGCGTCGTAAATCCAAGGACGACCTTCAGGCCGCTTTCGAACGGGAAGCTGTAGACGATCAAGTTGTACAAAGTCACCGCAAGAGAGCCGGCAATAAAGAGGCCGAAGTCGAGATACATTACACGAACGGCCTGACGATCAAGCGGGGCGGATTGAATAAGACGCGGATATAACAGGGTACGGATGAAAAACATCAGGCCAAACGCCACGGCAAGAATTAAAAACCATCTACCCGTTGAAAGAGTAGCGAGAAAAGGACAGACCTGGCCTCCATATAAGGTGAGGATCGCAAGCGACCATAAATAATGAATCGTTAGACGTCGGCTTATCATATCAACCTCGTTTTTTCATGTCTGCGACAAAGAACCGGCCAACGCGTGCTATCCGCACGCCGTACCGATATTTTATCAGGCTTGGCAAAATCTTTAAACCTTAACGAGGAGCGAAGGGCGACATGAAAGCGGTCACGTTGAGCCCGTCTCGGCCCCCATATTGCCGTTCGCGTCCACTCGCAAATTTTTTAGTATATCGATATTATTGATTTTTCCACCCGATTGTCCGATAATGTTGCCATGGGTGCGGCTCGGTTTCGGACGTAGGCCGAAGGTCTTCTAGGAGGCACCAAGCACCGCGCCCCCTCCCAGAGCAGCTTTTTCTTATTTACATACTAAATACTATCAACAGAATTCTTCTATGGGAAAATTCTATAAATATCTTTTCGATGGGCAATGCGTTGACAGATCAACAATTTTTCATTCTTATCCGCCACGATGCCTATCCTGTATTTTCCAAGTCGGATTTTATATTTGTCCGGATAACCAGTCATTTGTTCAAGGACGCCGAGGTCGAAGGGGTTATCGGAAAACAAATCCTCGAAAACTATTTTTTCGGCTTGGTTTTGTATTTCATCGGGCAATTTGGAAAGTTCTTTCAGGAAGCGTTTAGTATATTCAACCTTCCACATCTATTTCAGGGACTGATAGTGCTTTTTCGCTTCCTTGGCGGAAAAACGCTCGTCGTCCTTTACTTCGTCCATCAGTTTGGATAGCCCGTAATTTTCCACTATATTTTCCAGGCGCTCGAATTCATCGATTGGAATTTGGACGGCAATAGGCTTTTGATTTTCATCAAAAACGATATTTTTATGTATTTTAAGCATTCTTCATCTCCATGACCTAAATTCTACCATAAGCGCTTATCGTTGATCGAAAAAGTGTTCAATTTATTTTGCCGAAACTCTTTTTGTAATCGTCTAATCCCTTGTCGAGTTCCGTAAGGCTGTACCATCTGCCGCGAACCATTACGCCTTTCACCGTGCGCACGTTGCTTATGTCTTCCAGTGGGTTGCCCGAAAGAAGCAACAAATCGGCGCGCATCCCCTCGGCCAAAACACCCCATTTGCTATCGTTGATGGCGGGGCCGCTCATTTTCTCGGCGATCTTCGCGGCGTTGCGCGTTGCGGTTGACAGCGCATCGAAAGGCGATAAACCCGCCTCCACCAAAAGCTCCAGCTCGCGGTGCATGTGAACTCCCGGAACGACGCCGACATCCAACACCGAAGTTCCCGCCACAAGCGTTACCCCCGCTTCGTGAAGCGATTTGGCAAGCTCCATCGCAAAGGGGCGCACTTCCTGGCGCAGGTATTTCCCTTTATCGTCGAGGTCTTCGAGCGCTAGCCCCCTTTCGCGCCACGACTCGAAAATTTCGGGACGAACCAGCCCGTATGCGGCGCTTGAAAAAAGTTTGGGAGCGTCTTTAAGTATCATCTGCGCCCTTTCATCGGCAACCAGGCCTGTGCCGACAGCCACGCCGTTTTCCGCCGTGAGTTTAACGGCTGTCTGGATACCGGAACGGTCTATCTCGTATGCAACCGGCCCTGAGCTTTCCTCCAACGGATCGTAATCTTTTTGGAAATACGAAAGGTACTCGCCCAACGTTGCCACCTCGTTTAAGCCCGATGAAAGAGCTTTTTCCAAATCAACACTATCGGGCAGGCTGCCGCCAACGTACCTTCCTTTTTCCCGCGCCGCGTTTATCAGTCCTTCGTAGGCTGGCGGCGAAAGGTGGTCGCGGACGTTAACAAGATCGTAAGGCGTTACCATCTGCTTGTTAGCTTCGGCGGCGGCGTGCCAGTAATTATCGACAAGGAAAAGATCGGGCTGGATCAGCTTGAAGGCCATACCGACCGGAATATAACCAAAAAGAGCCGCGGCGGTCCATATGAGCGCCGCAAACTTTAGCGCCAGTTGCGCATTAATTAAAAAGTACGGTTTTTCCGGAAAAAGGGTTTTAAGGATGGTCCACAAAAGCAGTCCTACCAAAAGGGGAACGACGATAATGGCGCCGCGCATCACCTTGAGCTTGGAACGCTGTTGCATCGGAATGCCCGATATCGACGGGCCGGAAGTGTATATGTTCGGACCCGGGATTTCGCCATTTGCAACGCTCTCCTTAAGCGCAAGATCGGAAACCTTGCCCGACATGTTCCTGATGGTCGTTACTCCCGCGCTGAGGTAAAGCCAAAGATGCGCTACATCGTCGTCGTATCTCAGGTGGGTGTACATATCCGCAAGGCCGGGCATAAGGTATCCGCCCGATGCGTCGATAATTACGGCTCCTTTCGGAAACTCCGCATCATCCGTAGCCTTATCCGCGTCGGTTATCCTTGAAATTATGCCGTCCGTTACGACCACGGATTGGTTTTCAATCACGCCCTCGGCATTCATCGAAATAACATTTACGTTGGTAAAAACGGTAGTACCGGCCTCGGCTGATAATGCCAAAAAGAAAAAGGCAACAACGGCGGCCGTTACGATACGGCAGGTTTTCGGCAACTGCGAACTCCCTTTAATAAACATTTGCGGAAGTATAACATCAATTTATATCCCGTAACTTTCAAACCTGCCGCCAAGGCAATCCATCTTTTTTCTGGTTTCAGCCAGAAAATCGAGGTCGACTTCATATATAAGCGCCGCATCGTCCCCCGCCCCTTCTCCTAAACGCCCCGGACTTACGGCATTGCCCAACGGATCGTAGAGCGCGGTATTGCCCCCGAACGTTATGCCTTCGTCGGTGCCCACCCTGTTTACGGCAAGTAAAAAAAGTTGGTTTTCAACGGCCCTTGCCGCGCAAAGGGTTTTAAAAGCATTCACCCTCACTTGCGGCCATGCCGAAGGGACAATAATAAGTTGCGCCCCTTTAATGGCCAGTTTTCTGGCTAGTTCCGGGAACCTGAGGTCATAACAGATCATTATGCCGATTTTCGCCCGCCCTAAGTCTTGGCCGGTATCGTGTACCGTGTCGTCGAGTTCGCCGCGCGTGAAGAGTTCCGGCTCGTTCATATCTTCGGTGGAAATGAGGTGGCTTTTATAATACTTGCCCAAAAGTTTCCCGTCCGGCCCGAAGAAAAGCGCGGCGTTAAATAGTCTGCCGCCATCTGGGATGGGAACTCCGGCGACAATATAAATGCTGTTTTTTTCGGCACTTTGGGATAGTTTTATAGAAACTTCACTAGATATTTCCCCCGCTTTTTCCTTTATGCTCTTTGGGGAGTAGCCGACGGGAAAGAGTTCCGGCAGGCAAACCAGTTTTGCGCCGTTGGCGGCGGCTTCTTCTATCAGGCCTAGCGCCTTTTTAAGGTTGCCCCTCAAATCCGCGACTTTGGAATCGATCTGGATACCTGCTACCTTGAATTTCCTCATGGTTGATCCGCCACCTCCCTATACCTCCATATAATCCAAAGGATAAAAACATCCGTCGTCTTATTATACAATTCAATTATGCTGGATAAATACACCGGGTGCCTTTTGGGGGTGGCAATTGGCGACGCGCTTGGGGCTCCCGTTGAGGGCATGACGCTTGAAGAAATCAAGAGGAAATACGGCGCTGACGGCATAACAGATTTCGATTCGTATAGGGGGTTTGAAGCGGGATTTTATACGGACGATACGCAAATGACCCTTGCCACGGCGCAAGGCATTCTGGACGCGGCGTCGCAAGCCAAGGCGCAAGGAGAATCGGAAGAGGGCCGCGACCATAACGAGGACGTAAAAGCGGTTTACCGCCGCTATCTTGAATGGCTTAAATCGCAATACGACCCCAGATACAGGCGGGGGCCCGGTATGTCGTGCCTGACGTCGCTTCAAAGCGGCATTATGGGCACAATTGAGCATCCGATAAACGACAGCAAGGGCTGCGGCGGGGTTATGCGCACCGCTCCGGCGGGCCTGGCTTTCATGGACAGTGAAAACGCCGAAAAGGCATTTTCGAAAGGCGCAAAGTACGCCGCCATTACGCATGGCCACCCCTCGGGATATCTTAGCGCGGGCTATTTGTCTTCACTTATTGCTTTAATTATCGATGGTAAACCACTTGATAATGCAGTAGAAATATCAGGACAGATACTTGCGAACCATAAGGGACATGAAGAGACTTTGGGGTGCGTTCAAAATGCGCGCATGCTGGCATTATCAGGCACTCCTCACGAGGAGGCGATAAAGGAAATCGGCCATGGATGGGTTGGCGAGGAGGCCCTGGGGATAGCGCTTTATTGTTCGCTTAAGTTTGACGATTGGCGCAAAGGCACGCTTGCCGCCGTGAATCACAGCGGCGACAGCGATTCAACTGGCTCCATAACGGGAGGCATAATGGGAGCGCTTCTGGGATCGAAATCGATTCCGGGAAAATGGGTAAAAGAAGTGGAGAGTTCGACGGCCATAGTTGATATTGCCGGTGAAATCCATACTAGGCTTGCCGGAATATAAGTTCAAGAAACCTGCAGGCCAGGACTATTTCTTCCTCGGCGAGGCACACAAAAAACCTAAAAACCCGACCTTTTAAAAGTGGGGCCGGTTAATCTTTTTAGCCAAACTAACATATTGTATTTATTATCATTCTTCCACTTCAAAACTTGACAAAAGTCATACTAAATTGATATTCGATGAATGATAATAGCCCCTAATTAAAGGGGCTTTTCCACATATATTAAGGGAAGAAACGGGGAGAATGGGCAGAATAAAAAGCTTATTTGCAGTTCGCGAATATCTGTATCTTAATCCGTCTTGCTATTCCATACGCACAGCTCCAACAACGGACTTAAAAGGGTCATAAAAAATTAATATTTCGGAAGGGGGTGGTTTGAATATGCCGTCTGAAGAGTCTTTAGAAACAAAGCGGTCTTATTGGTGTGTTTTTTACGATGACATAATGCTTCTGTTTTTCTTGAGCGCGGCAATAATGTTCAGCCTATACACAGTATGGGGGTTGATAGAACTGGGCACGGCTCCAGTATCCCCGTTAATCCAATAAAGAGGGAGGATTTAAAGTATGAGCATACAATCTGTAGAAGGTAACTGGTGGGCCGTACCAGTAGATAAGCTCGAGAAAAGATGGATCACCGTTTCCCTTCTCTGGTGCATCATCATCACTGTAATGATGCCTTTATGGCACTTTACGGCCAACCAGAACGTCTCAACGGAAAGCTACAAGATTCCTACCGAGATGTTTGACCAACTGGTTGACAAGTTCATTGAGAAGTACCAGGTCGGCGAAGAACAGGGAGTGGCGGTAGTCGCCCCGCCGGCTGGCGCCGACATATTCATGCGCGGCGTGCAGTTCGCATGGGAGCCGATCCTTAAATTAAAAGTTAACAAGACATACAGGCTGCATCTTTCGTCAGTAGACGTTAACCATGGATTTTCCATTACACCGCTGAACACTAATTTCATGGCAATTCCCGGTTGGGACTTTGTCTTGACTGTTACGCCGACTACAACTGGAACTTTCATTGTTCAATGCAACGAATTTTGCGGCGCCGGACATCACGAGATGGTCGGTAAGATCATTGTCGAATAAGGGGGTGGAAATATGAACGGAGAATTTAGAACTTGTCCGACGACGGGACTAAAAATCCATCTTCCCGCCGAAAAACTTATAATGGTCAACGCAGTCACCGCCATAGTATTCCTGCTTGTCGGCGGCCTGCTTGCTGTACTGCTTTTGCTCACACGCTGGCAGGCGATTCACATCCTTCCCAGCGATCTCTTTTACAGGGCGCTTACACTGCACGGCGTAGCCATGCTGTTAGCATGGATAATCTTTTTCGAAATGGCGGTGCTTTACTTCGCAAGCGCTGTATTGCTTAACTGCAGGCTGGCCGCAGTCTGGGCCGGATGGCTGCAATACGCCCTGATGCTGATCGGCGCCGCAATGGCAGCCGTTATGATCATTCTTGGCCAAGCGGACGTCATGTTTACGTCCTATGTACCGCTTCAGGCGCATCACCTGTATTATCTTGGCATAATACTCTTCGCGGTCGGCGCGATTTTCGGTTGTAGCGTATTTTTCGGAACTCTTTACGTGGCAAAGGTAGAAAAGACGTACAAGGGTTCGCTTTCGCTTGTTACTTTCGGCGCGGCGGCGGCGGCTATAATTGCCATTATAACGCTGGCGCACGGCGCTATTGTAATGATCCCGACCTGGATGTGGGCCGCTGGCCTCATACCGGTGATGGACGCGGAAGCTTACAGGCTAGTCTTCTGGGGATTCGGGCACTCGTCGCAACAGATTAACGTTGCCGCGATGATCGCGATTTGGTATCTGTTGGCGACCCTGACAGTCGGCGCGACTCCGATAAACCAGAAAGTATGCAGAACCGCGTTTGTTCTGTACATTCTCTTTATCGATATCGCATCCGAGCACCATCTTCTGGTCGATCCTGGTTTCAGTGCGGCCCACAAAATGGTGAACACCTCTTACTTCATGCATCTGGCGGTTCTGGGCAGCATGATCCATGCGTTCTCGCTTCCGGGTTGCGTTGAAGTGGCTCTCAGGAAACAGGGGTACACAAAAGGCCTGTTCGAGTGGCTTAAAAAGGCTCCATGGGGCAACCCGGGCTTTTCGTCATTGGTCTTTTCGGTCGTAGGATTCGGATTTATCGGCGGAATCACCGGCGTCGTTTTCGGCACCGAACAGATCAGCATCATCTCCCATAACACGTTAAGGATTCCGGGTCACTTCCACGCTACGGTAGTGGCGGGAACCACGGCCGCTTTCATGGGAGTAACGTACTACCTTCTGCCGCTGATATTCCGTAGGGAACTGGCATTCGCCGGACTGGCAAAGATTCAGCCGTACCTGTTCGGAATCGGAATGATCGGATTTTCAATAGCCATGGTCTTCGTCGGCGGATTCGGCGTATCCCGAAGACACTGGGATTACACGACGGCCGACGCGATCTTCAAAACGGACTTCGGTCCCGTTGTCGATCTGGGCATGGCGGTAACCGGTATTTTCGGATTGATAGGTATTATCGGCGGCGCGATCTACATACTTGTTTCCGTAGGAACGTTGTTAATAGGCAAAAAGATAGAGGCCTAATTAAAGGAGGTTGATTATGAGCGATTTACAGGAAGAACACCAACCGAAAGGAACCGCAATACTTGCGTGGATCTTTTTGGCCACTTTCGCCGTATACTACTTCCTTAACTGGAAGTTCCTCGCGGCGCTTTGGACTTGGAGGTAGTGCGGAAACTTATTAAAATGACCGCATGAGCACAAAACAAGCCCCGTTCGTGAAAAGCGAACGGGGCTTTTCTTTTATCCGCGCGGCCTTTCTCGCGTGCGTTTTTGCGTTTGCCGCCCTTATGCCCGCAAACGCAAAAGTTGTACACGACGAAAAGGCGCTTTCTGTGTTCCAAAGGTCCGAAGGAGTCGTTGGGAAAAAGCTGAACAACTACCTGATGGTCGACCAGGACGGACGGCAGCTACTCCTTTCTTTCCTCAAAGGAAAACCTACGCTCCTCACATTCATGTATATCGATTGCGCCGACATCTGCGTAATAATGGCAAACTACTTAAACGATTTCATTTCAAGCGTCGATCCCGAACTTAAAGATCAGATTCAAGTTCTTTCCATCAGCATAGACCCGGCAAACGACACGGCCGAAAGGCTTTTAGAATACGGCAATGCGTTTACGGACGATTTCACCAACTGGTCGTTCGTTACGGCCACTTCTACGCAAACCCTTTCAAACCTTATTGGCGATCTTGGGTACACATACGAAAAGGTGCGCGACGGGTTCGACCATCTTAACAGGGTAACGCTGATCGGCGCGGACGGAACGATTGCACGGCATTTCTACGGAGCCGATTTCGATTTCGCCGAGATGGAGGAAGCGATCGAAAACGTCATTTCGGGAAGCGGCGTTTCGACGTACTTAACAAAAAAATTCAACTCGTTCCTGCTTTACTGCTCAAACTACGATCCGATATCGAAAACATACAAGATTGACTACCCATTCTTGATAGCAATCGGAATAAACCTCTTGCTGATGGCCTTAGCCGTACTGTTCTGGTTGAAGCCTTCTCTTTTAAAATACGTATTAGGGAACAAATAGGGATTTTGCCCAAGAACCAAACCTTATGACTTAAATCATATTAACGGCAAATCCCTATCAATATACTCTGGTACACTTGACTGAAACTTTAATTTTAACACTTACACGGTAATGCAGGATAAACCATGCCACAAACCGCAACGCAAAACGAACCGGAACGGAAAAAGAATATAAACTCGGCGGCGCCAAGCGCCAGGACAAGACAGAGGGAACTCCTTCCGCCAATACTTAAACCGGGCAACACGATTCTGGTATTGTTTCAGGAAACGCTTAACAAAATATTCAAGCCCTCAATGAACCCCATGTACTACCTTGGGGCGATAACGTTTTTTCTCTTCTGGATCGTCCTTATTTCAGGGGTATACCTCCTCCTTTACTACGAAATAAACCCGGACGGGGCTTACGAGTCCGTGGAATTCATGACCGTCGATCAGAAATATTACGGCGGGATAATGCGCTCGCTTCACCGCTACGGATCGGACGGCTTTGCAATCGTTATTTACCTGCACATCGTGCAGGTGCTCTTTTCCGACAGGTTCCGGCGCTACCGATGGGTGGCGTGGGTTACCGGGGCGCTCCTGCTTCCGGCGATATGGTTGGATGTGATAACCGGCTATTTCCTCGTTTGGGATACGAAGGCGCAAATGCTGGCCCAGAAATTCGCCGCACTTTTCGACTGGGTTCCGATATTCACCATGCCTTTCTCGCGCAACTTCGTTTACGATCTTTCGGTTACGCCCACGCTTTTCCTGGTGATGACATTTTTGCATATTACGATTCCGATGGGACTGCTCATCCTTGCGTGGATGCACTGCATGCGTATTTCCAAGCCTCTTATAAATCCGCCTTTGTCGGTTGCCGTGGTTATTACCGTGTCGCTTACAGCGCTGTCCCTTCTTAAGCCTGCGCTGAGCACAGGCCCGGCCCAGATGTCGCGCCTTGTCGGAGACGTTGAAATAGACTGGTTCTACCTTTTCATCTTTCCGCTGATCGACGTGCTCAACCTCACTAGCGGTTGGGTATGGATATCCGGCATTGCGTTATTCGCGGCCTTTACACTGCTGCCCTGGATAATTAGGGATCCGGTCAAAGCCGAGGTAATGGATAAAATGGAAACCGATGAAGAGGCGGAGGTATACGAAAAGTTGCTGATACCGAAAGCCGTACCGGATGTTGTTTTAAGCGCTTGCACGGGCTGCAACATCTGCCTTAAAGCATGCCCATTCCAGGCAATAAGTATCGTTCCACGCACGGACGGACTTCCGTACGAAACACAGGTGGAAATAATTCCCGAGCTTTGCGCCGAGACTGGCTTTTGCGTCACGGCATGCCCGGTAAGCGGACTGTCGATGGGCGGTTTTTCGGTGGCCGATTTCGGCAAAAGGATAGAGAGGATAATCGCGGCAAAGAACGGCGAACCCCAACCCGAATTTTTAGTTTTCGTATGTGAAAGGAGCCTGGATATTTCGCAGTTCCTCACGCCGGACATGAGCAGGCTTGCCGATAATTCCGAAGTGGCGTCCATGGTCATTCCCTGCATAGGGTTTTTGAGCGCGGCCGTCGTCGAGCAGACGTTCAAGGCGGGCGTTAAAGGAGTGATGGTGGCGTCTTGCCAGACGCTCGACTGCCATCACCGCGAAGGCCGCACGAGGGTGGGCGGGGGCTTCACCACCGAACAGACCGTATTTCAGATTGAGGAAATAGATAATCCGAATTTTAATATAACTTACGTTTCGAGATTCGCAATCCCGAAACTTCTGGAAGACATCGACGAATTCATAGACGAAGTAAGCGGCACTCAGGCGGCGGGATCGGGGCAGTAAAATGAGAAAAAGAAAAAAGAGCCTTACTTTCGGCGGGATGATCGTTCTTATCCTCCCGATAATCGCAATCTATTTCCTTGCAACCGATCCTGCGCATACGTTCGACGCAAAAGACGACGCGGCTTTTATCATATCGATTAAACACACAACGGACAAGGAACACATATGCACGGAAAATGAAGTGGAAGAGTTCCTGGCCAAGGAAGCGGAAAAAGGCCGCAAGCACCTTAGGAAAATGGCCAGCATGTGCGGTAGCCGCGAAAGGGTTCCGCTACGCTTGATAGTACGGCTCGACGGAAAAGAAATAATCAACAAACAGTACCTGCCCGCCGGGTTCCATCGGGACGGGGCGGTCTTCATTTATAAGAAGTTTATACTTCCCAGTGGGAAACACACGATAAAGGCGGCGATGCGCGATTCAAAGGCGGAAAGCGGCGACGAATTCAATTACAATCTTGAAGAGACGGTCGAACTGGACGGCCTGGGGGTGATAGTCCTGGACTTCGACGAAACCGAAGACAGGCTCAAGCTAATATAGCGCTTTAAGCGTTAGGAGAATCCACAACTGCGGTTTATAATCGACGCTAACGCCAATAGGGACTAAAGAAGGGGAGAACGATGATCAATACAGCAACAGGCGCGCTTGATACGAAGGGAATTAAATATTTCCTTTTGTTTACTTTTGGTTTTACCTATCCTATCGTGTTCATCTATTACGCCAAGGGTTACTTCCTTTTCGGAAATCATCCGCTCTACGCCACCTTCCCGCTTGCATTCTCGATATTCGCGCCCGCGGTTGGGGCGTTCCTTGTTAACCAGTACATAGTAGGGGAAACGAAACCAGACGACACTTTGGCCGTAAGGAATATCAAAAGATACCTGAAGATGTACTTCCTGATGCCGGGGCTATTTTTAATTGTTTATGGAATCACGATCCTGTTCGTGGCCTTGCCGGAATCGTGGATGGTGGATGTTTACGATCTTGGCGATCCCGACAACATGATACCGTATATGAAAATACCTTCGTATTTTATATTCACCAGCGCAATCATCACATCGCTGGTCACTTCGCCGATAGTAAGCTCGCTTCACGCCTTCGGGCAGGAGTACGGCTTCCGGGGATATTTGATCACGAAGCTCTTGCCGCTGGGAAGGAAAAAAGCCATTGTGATTTCATCGGCGGTGTGGGCGTTGTGGTACGGGCCGTACATGCTTATCGGGATGCACTACAACGGCAATTTATTCCTTGGGATGCTGATATGGATGGTCTTCATTTTCTTTTTCGGAATATTCCTCGGCTACCTGCGCCTCACTTCGGGAACCGTGATACTGCCGTGTTTCGCGCACGGTGTATTCATGGCGCAACTTTACGGATTGATGCCGTCTCTCTTCCCGAACATGAACAAACACCTCGGCGGAATGACGGGCGTTCCCGGCCTTTTGATATTCGGACTCCTCGCTCTGTGGGCGATCACGCGAAACCTCGAAGAACAAGACCAAAAAGACACAGAACCCAAGAGCGCCGAACCAGCCCCCGCCGAAAAGTAACGCCTCCGGAAAGTAGCGCAGACAATCCTGTCTGCGACTATGCCACCTGTAGAGACGTTGCATCGCAGGGTTCTCGCCACCTTTAGGTGGTCTCCTCCCCCGCCGCCCTCTTTCTACTTGAATGTGCGATTATTATTGATAATAATATCCTCATGGGCCTTCAATTAATGCAATCAACTTTTGATTATGACGGTAAGTTAAAAGAAACTCTCGACACCTCATCGTCGCAAACAAGAAACCTGTTTATTACCTTTTTACTCTTTCTATTCTATATCGCTGTAATAACTGCCAGCACAACACATAAAGACCTGCTATTTCCAAATAGCACTGTCAGACTGCCAATTCTAAACATTGAACTGCCTCTTTTTGCCTTTTTTGGCACAACCCCCCTCCTTATCCTTGCTTTTCACTGGAACCTGCTTTTTAATTTGCAGAAACATTCAATCAGGCTAAGCCGCTGGGAAGAAACGGGGCATGATAAAGAAGATACTCTAAAATTCCCCTTTTTATTCAATTACCCAAATAACTTCCTCGTAAAGATATTTACTTGGCTTTTGGTTTATATATTCCCTTTGAGTCTTCTTTCTTACATTCAATTGGTTTTCCTACCTTACCACCATCCAAAAATGACGTTTTGGCACCAAAGCTCCGTTTTCATTGATGCAATATCATTAACATTTTATTGGTTTAGCATAAGGCACCCTTCATGGAAATATGAATATCTTTTTGGCGTAAACAATGTAGAAATTAAACGATTTTTAAAGTATCACTTGGTTCACATTTCTACCATTTTCTGTTTTTTCTCATTTAGCTTTTTTATAGCGGTTATACCAATAACAAACGATGAGAAGATACCGTTAACAGATCGAATGATTAGCCCTTTTATTACCCGCAACCTCAATCTTAGAGAGGCGGTACTCGTTGCATCCCCGCCCGGCGACGCAATAATTGCCGCTTACATTATGAAAGGGAAAGGGGAAAAGAAAGCAAAAGAAAAAGCGTGGCTGGAACATGCAGAAGGGTTGAATTTGCAAGGTCGTGATTTGCGTGATGCCATTTTTGCAAAGGCCAAACTCTATAATGTCGACCTTCGTAAAGCGCAACTTTGGAGAGCGGATTTACAACAGGCCAAGTTGCAAGAAGCAAATTTAAAATATGCGCAACTGCAGGGAGCAAACCTGCAAGAGGCCAAGCTGCAAAAAGCGAATTTAAAACACGCCAACCTGCAAGGGGCGGACTTAAGAGACTCCGACCTGCAAGGGGCTGACTTGGAAGACGCCAACCTGCAAGGGGCAAACTTATATAACGCCAGGTTACAAGAGACAGACTTAATAGGTGCCAAGCTACAAGGGGCGTACTTATGGTCTGCCAACCTGCAAGGGGCGGACTTAAAAGGTGCCCACCTGCAAGGGGCGAACTTAGTTAACGCCAACCTACAAGGAGCGAGCTTATCTTTTGCCGACCTGCAAGGGGCGAACCTAAGAAACGCCGACTTGCAAGGGGCAGATTTAAGATATTCCGGTCTGCAAGGGGCGGACTTAAGAAATGCCGACCTGCAAGGGACAGACTTAAGTCTATCATGTATTCCTGACGCGGATTTCACCTCTACAAACCTAGACGGGGTTCTGGCTGTAGATATAGATACAGATGAAGAGACCGATTGGCCCAAGTTAATAGAGGAAATACTGCCCTTAATCCCCGATAAAAGAAAAGTAGGATTCCAAGAGCGAATTGCCTCGGCTCAAGCCCGCGCAAATGATCCCAATCATGCCCTTCCGGAATTTAAAAACGACAAGGATGAAATACTTAAAGTGCGTAAAAGGCTGGTTTGCAAAAGTAAAGGTATTGCGCGTAATTATTTGTATCAAGGTTTTGATGAAACAATACTTGAAATAAAAATAAGAGCTGAAGTTACGGAACATGTAAAAAACAACTGCCCCGAGTTTTTGCCGGAAGGTAGTCGTTAATTTGTCATTCCCGCGTAGGCGGGAATCCAGCCTTCTGGATGCCGGATCAAGTCCGGCATGACAGGTTAAAAATAATTACAGCCCGAATTGGCTGGAGCGGCACGAGCAGAATATTCCGCTCGGGTTTTTGGCGGGAATCTCTTTAACAACTTCAAGCGTTCGTGTGTCGTAGATAACGAGTTTACTATCGCCGTACGACGAGGCGTATGCGTATTGGCCCCTTGGCGTAAATCCGAGGTGGAATATCTTGTTGCCGGGCGTAAGCGTTCTCACAACTTTTTGCGTTTTCACGTCGACCACCTGCACTTTGTCGTGGTGGTCGCCCATCACGTAGTTCGTCCAGATGCGTGTCATATCCGGCTGTGCGATTGCGAATACGGGAAAGGCCAAAAGATCGATAAACTTTTCCACCTTCCACGTCCTGCGGTTGATGACGGCAAGGCCGGAGCCGCCTATGACGGGCGCGAAAAGGTAATCGTCCGCCATTATCCACCCTTCGAGATGCGGAATCTTCAAGACCGGTTTTTCGTTTTCCTTTCCCTTGGGGCGCGGCAGGGGAATTTTTGTTATCTTTTCGGGATTCCACAAATCGACCATCGTTACCCACAAAGAATGGAACATCCCCGCGATGTAATACCTGCCGTCGGGTGTAAGGAGTCCGTCGTAAGGTTTTTCGCCGACGTTTTTGTATTTTTTAATTACGGGGAATTCAGGATCGCCCGCGTCGATTATCCATATCTGGTCGGCGTCCATTAAAGAGACGATCAGCTTGTCGCCCGGCGCGTCTACAAGGCCGACGGTTTTCGATTCGTCGGCGGGGATTGTTTTTACTATCTCGAATGTCTCGTCCGAAACTATTACTATGTTGCCCGGTTTATAGTTGCTGATGGCGATATATTTTCCGCTTTGCGTTATTGCAAGCCCTATCGCGCTTTCGCCGACTTTAAGTTTTTTTGCAATCTGGAGTTTTACCAAATCTATCTTTGATAAAAACCCGTCGCGGCTGATGATGTAGGCGTACCGCCCGCCGCGCGAAAAGGTAATCGATGCATGGTGGAGGACGCCAAGGCCGGATATTCTTCCGAGAACTTTATGGTTTTGCGCGGAATCTATAATGAGGACGCTTCCCGATTCGCGCTCGACGACGACCATAAGGGCGCCGGTTCCCCAGTCGCCCGCGAACGAATTAGCGGTTAAGAATAAGAGTGCGCCTGCCAGCGCCGCTGCCAATCGCATCCGCTTCCCCCATGCCTATGTCAAAGTCCGTTATGTAACAGGCCGGATCGCTCTTCCATAAGTCGTCCGTTTTCCTTTGCGCCCGCACGCGGCTTGCGCCGTTGCACATCTTCAGCCACGCGCACCGGCCGCACCTGCCCTTTATCTTTCGCGGAACCTCCCTTAGCCGCAGGAGGTCTTTGTTGTCGTTTTCAAACCATATTTTATCGAACGCCGTTTCCAAAACGTTGCCGAGGTTTATATCGTAAAGAAGCGGGTCGGGGTGGACGTTCCCGCGCGTGTCGATGTTGCACACTCCTCTGCCCGCGCTGTTACCGCCCCACTTGTTTAGTATAGGCATAAGCTTGCCGGCGTATGCCGGTTTATCCCTAAGAAGCCTTAGCATAAGGAAGACCGCGTCGGCCTCGTTGTTGCCGGTGACCAGATCGATGGGTCTGTTTTTTTCCGCGTATTCGAAAGCCTTATCGACGATATATGTCATTGCCTGCCGCGTTTCGTCCGGCGCGAGGTCCTCCAGCGTCTTCATCCCTCCCCTGCCGGAATAGACGAGGTGCGAGAGGTAGAGTTTTTCTATTCCGTTAGTCTCTACGAAATCGAAGATGCTGGGCAGGTCTTTACCGTTCACTTTCGTCAGGGTGAACCTTACGCCCACGCGCAGGCCGCGTTCCTTGCACTTCTCCAGGCCGCTGACCGCTTCCTCAAAAGCTCCGCTCTTCCCCCTGAACTCGTCGTGAACCGCGTCCATGCCGTCCAAGCTGATGCCGACGTAATCGAAACCCGCTTCGGCTATCATGTCCGCCTTCTTATCGTCTATAAGTGTGCCGTTGGTGGAAAGGGTAAGGAAAAATCCCAGCTCCTTTGCGCGTTTTGCGATTTCGAAAAGGTCGTCGCGTAAAAGAGGTTCGCCGCCCGAAAGAATAAGCGAAAAGCAGTCCGCCTTTTTAAGGTCGTCCAGAACCTTTAAACAACTTGCGGTGTCGAGTTCGCTGGAATATTCATGGTTTTTTGAAGATGCGTAACAGTGCATGCATTCAAGGTTGCACGTGCGGGTTAGGTTCCATATGACTATCGGGCCATTTCCCCCGAAAGTTCCCCGCGGCTTCTTAACGCCGTTTCCGTTAAGAAGCTTCAAGTAGTGCGAAAGACGAAACACTTAGTTTTCCCCCCGTTTTCCGTAACTCATAATGTACGCCACAATGGCGTCCATCTCCCTGTCGCTCAAAGCGACATGCGACATAGAGCTTCTATTATATCCCAAATCGGCGGCACTTTCTTTGGGCGCCAGTATCTGGGCGCGTATTTCCACCTCGCTGCGGTTTTTGGCTATGTCGGCAAAGGGCGGGCCGAATGCCTCGAAAATCTGGTGGTGGCATCCCATGCAGTAGTTTCTAAAAACCTTCTCGCCACTTTGGAAGTGTGCTTCCATGTTTTTACGTTCTATGTTTCCCAGTGCGTATGCGGGGTAGGTTTTGTTTGTTGCGTTGTACTTGCCCACCGGAACTTCGTACGGGATGGTTTTGATTTTCTTTAGCGTCTTCGCGTCGTAAACCACCACTTCGCCGCCCCTGCCCGGAATCGTTATAAGGGCGTACCTGCCTTCCCTTGTGAACTCGACGTGCATCGATTTTTTTCCCTTGTGCGGTTTTATAACCAACCTGTTGTGCAAGTCTTTTTTATCTATAAGGATGATGTCCTCGGTCATGGTGTCCACCCACAGGTACGGGGTGGCGAAGTGCGTCCTTACGAAAAACCCCGGCGCGGGAAGGTTTATTTCTGTTTCCACTTTAAGTTTATCCAGCGAGTAAATAGTGGCCTTGGGTTCCCTTATGTGGTTGACGGCGGCCATCAGCTCGCCGCCCCTTTGCCAGAAAGCGGCGGAGGCCAGATGCGGCAGGCCGCTGGTGGGTATCTCAGCCAGGATTTTGTTATCGACGTAGTTGTAAATATACAGCCTGTCGCTTCCCCTTTTTGTTCCCATAATAAAATTACCGACGGGGGAAATCGAAAAATCCTCAAATGGAGTCGGCAGGCTGTGCTTTTTTATTTTAAACGGGGGGTGGTCGTCAATTATCCAGAGCTCCGGCTTTTCGCGGAATGAAGTTACGAACGCCCTCATTCTCGGCAACGTGTAGAATCCGCCTATCTTGTCGGGCGTTTCTATTTCGTGCACCGGCTCCATGCTCTCGTTGAAGAAAACGATGTTTTTCGGAAGCTGGTTGGCAACCGCAACGACGGAGCCGTCGAACGAAACGGCCACGGTCCGCGTGTATATACCGGCCTTAAGGCGCATCTCCGCCGTAAGGGAGGGAATATCGAACTTCGTTACGATGCCGTCTCTCGAGGCCGAATAGATTTTTTTCAGGTCGTAAGAAAACTTCGGGCCGCCGTGAACGTTTCCAACGTAGAACTTCGTAAGCTCTTCGAGTGTGTCGCCGTCGAGAACCGCAAGGCTTTTTTCGCCTCTTTCCATGACCAGGGTGACGTTTTTAAGGCGGGCGGTGTGCTTCCGGGGTTTTTGGCCTTCCGGTATCAGTCTGCTATTGTTTATGTCGTCGAATGTCCACGCGGGATTTTCCACCGGCGTTTTGATGAAAGAAGCAATGCTTGCGATCTCATCGGCGGCAAGCTCTTCATTGAAAGGCGGCATCTGTGTTGCCGGCAGGCCGTCGCTTATCACCTTTTCCAGCCTTTTGGCGTTCCTCTTGGAAAAGAGGCCGGGAATAAGGGGCGGAGCGGTTAAACCGAGCCTTTTTTCATGATGGCACGACGCACAGTGCGTGGCGTAAAGCGCCTGTCCGTCCTGCGCCGCCACCGCTTCATCTAAAGCGCCGCCGGGTAAAGCGCTACCGGGCGCCACCATGAGAAATGCCGCCAAGACAGCGCTGAAGGCTTTTTTTGCCATTGATCGCCCTCAATTAAAAAACGCGGGATGCTTTCACATCCCGCGTTTTATTTATTCAGTTAAACAGTCTTAGTAAATATCCTTCATCGTGTTATACACGTTGAACTTACCTGTAGGAGTCATAAGACCCTTGATCCTCTTTTTCACCGTAAGGGTTTTGTCGTCGTAAATGACAACTTCGCCCTTTTTGCGCCACAGGCTTACCCATACTTCGTCGCCGCCCTTGTTATATTCCTGATGGACGGCACGTCCGCTGTCTCCAATCTCGAAGCACTTGGGCTTTGCTTTCATGTTGGCCTTTTTAAAGACGCACATGGAGCGCATTGTCACTTTGTCGGTGTTGAGCGGAAGATCGACCCACACATGCGGGCTCTTCGGATGCGTTTTCAGGAAAAGCATTCCGCCGCCTGTGATGCCGATACCGAGTGTGGTCATGTCGATGTCATATACAACCTTCCATGCATATTTCGGATGGCCTTTCGGATCGCTTCCCCAGACGGAAAGCCTGGCTTCACCGATATGCACGGTAGCGGTGACCGGGCCGTACTTGGGATCTACCCAGTTAGCGCCGCGTCCCGGATGGGGGATTTTGCCCACTTTAAACTGCGCCACTTTCTTCCTTGTCTTGGTGTCGATAACGACCATCGTGTTTCGCTTGTTGGCCGCCGTAATGAAGTAGCGTTTGGTGGCGTCCCAACCGCCGTCGTGGAGGAACCTTTCGGTCGGTATGGCGGTTATCTTCATGTTAACTACGTCGGAATAGTCAACCAGCCATATGTAGCCTGTTTCCTTGATGTTCAAAACCCACTCGGGAGTGAAGTGCGAGGAAACGATAGCCGCAACGCGGGGTTCCGGGTGATATTCGTTGGTGTCGTAAGTGTAACTGCGCGTGCTTACAACCTTCATCGGCTCAAGGGTCGCGCCGTTAAGTACAACAAAGTGCGGAGGCCAGTAGCAGCCTACAACGGCCAGTTTGTCCTCGTAGCCCTTATATTTACTGGTGTCGATTGAGCGAGCTTCCGTGCAGAGCTGAACCTGCGCCACTTTATTGGGAGGGCTGGCCCACGTATCGTACATTCCAGCTTTACCGTCGCGGCCGATGGAGTAAAAGTACCTGCCGCTGGCTGAAGTGCGGAGTATGTGGGTTGCAAAACCGGAATCGAGCTTGGCGATAACATCTTTTTTGTCGCCGTCGATAATGGCAATCTTTCCTTCATCGCGGAGAACCACGCCGAAGAAGTTCTGCCAGTTCCTGCCGTGCATCGGCTTTCTGGGTCTTTTATTTACGGGAATGATTACACGCCAAGTGTTTTTCATGTCCGAAAGCGACATCTCCGGCGGAGCAACAGGCGGATTCTGGACGAATTTTGCCAGAAGGAGAGATTCTGCTTCGGTAAGGATTCCGTCCGTCACCCATGCCGGCATACCGCCATCGGTGCCTTCGGTGATGAAGATTTGAAGAATGTCAGTTCCCTTTTCGAGAGTATTCTTCGGCTCCAGGTTAGGCCCCGTGGCGCCTTTCCTTAAAGTTCCGTGGCAACCCGTGCAACGGTTGAAATATATTGCACTGGCTCTTTTCATGTCGGCATCCGACAACTTGATGCTTTCTGCAAAGGACACAGGTACCTTTACAAAGAATACCAATGCCGGTAAAAGAAGTAAGATTAAGAATCTTTTCATATGAAACCCCCTACTAAGTTTTTATAAAAAACAGTTAAAAAACATTCCGCCCCTAAAGAGGCCTTTATCCCTCTCTTCACTCACAAATGATAGATTTAAAAGGTGTAATTCCAATATGACTTTTGTCATATAGCCCACTTTATTTTAAAATGATCACCTCCCGTTCAAGCTTTTTAAAGAACAGACTCCTATAGTTTTAGATGATTGAATACTTTTTAGCGGAAAAGAATAGGGGGAATTATTCATTTCAATATAAGCGTTAACACGCATTTCCATATGAGCGAATATACTCATCTATAGAGGGAAGCTGTTGATTTCATGGTATTATATGTATCCAAACCAACGATTTGTTTTTTATTAGCAAAAGCTGGTAGTTGCCTCTCCATGTCAAACCCAGTTTTAAAGATACCGTTAAGCTTCGATTAACCCCTAAAAAGGAAGGCGTCTTTGGATATAATAATAGCAATGAGGAAGATGATTCAACTCGACAGCGGCAAGCGCGAGGAACTGATAGATATAACGGAGAACGTAAAAAGGATCGTGGCGGAAAGCGGCGTTAAAAACGGGCTTGTTGCCCTCTACGCGCAGGGCGCGACGTCGGCGCTGATGATACAGGAAAACTGGGACCCAAGCGTCCCTACGGATGTAATCAATTTCCTGAAAGAACTCATTCCGCAGGGGGTGTGGCTGCACGACCGGCAGGACGGCAACGGCGATTCCCACCTGAAAGCGGGGTTTGTTGGCCCATCCGAGACGATACCGCTTATCGACGGCAAGCTGGGTCTTTCGACCTGGCAAAATATCTTCTTTTGCGAGTTCGACGGCCCCCGCACCAGACGCAAGGTTGTCTGCACGATTATCGCGGATTAAGGAAGCATTGCATTAGATAACACAATGTTTGCCTTTCTATTGCTATTCTTCAATATATGACTTTTGTCAATATTTCCTTGACAACAGATAGAAACTCAACCTAATATGAATGCGGAAGTTCACTCGAAACGCTAATAGGGTACCGGCATTTTAAAAGTGGAGGCTCATCGCTTTGGCAAGTGTGAAAGATACCTCTGGTTCCGATGAAATATATCTTGTAGTCCAGACCCGTTCCATTTTTGCCTGTTTCCTGCACTGGATAACGGTATTTTCCGTCATTGCGTTGGCGATCACCGGTTATTACATAGGTAATCCAACCTATTATTACGGGCAGGGGGAAGCGTATCAGGCGTTCGCCATGGCGAATATGCGCGAGATACATTTCATTGCTTCCTCTTTTTTAGTCGTCTCGGTTTTCACGCGAATGTACCTTGCGTTTACCCGGTCGTGCAACAAAGATATTCGGGAATTCATCCCAACGCCGTGGAACGTCATCAACGCCCTTAAGCTGGCAAAATATTATGCCACCGGCCACGGCGAGCACGCCCATTACCGTTTCGTAAACCCGCTTGGCGGCATCGGCATTTTTTTAATGTCGGTCCTTATCTTTATACACATAGCTACAGGGGTTCTACTTTACCTGCCCGGCGCCCACCCGGATTCGATATTCTGGTCGATAGGCTTTTCCATAAACTACGCGCTGGGAGGTCAGCCCAACGTCAGGCTTATCCATTATTTCATGACGTACTTGCTTGGTTCGATAGTGTTCATCCATATCTATTTCCAGGTATGGAAGAACATAATCTTTACGGAATCGGACATATCGTCGATTATCGGCGGTTACAAGATATTCCCTTACAGCCAGCTCGATAACTTTGCAGACCATTACGGTTTGTATCTTGAACCGCATATTCCGACACGCAAGGAAATGGACACGGTATCAACCCCCATGAAAGATCACGGGGGATAAAGATATGGGTTTTAGTTTGATTAAAATAACCGTTTTGGTTGGGAGGGAATAATAATATGTGCAGTACGATTGACGAAAACCTGAAGGGAACCAGCAGGGAAGAAAAACTGAGGATGTTCGAAGACCTCGACCGGCGCGACTTTATGGCGTTTTGCACAAAGATAGCGGTAACGCTTGGGCTAAGCGCGTCCTACGTTCCGAAGATAGCCGAGGCCATTGAAGCGGCGGCGCTAAAACCGTCGGTTATATGGATGCATTTCGCCGAATGCACCGGCGATAGCGAATCGTTCATCCGCTCAACCTACCCTTCCACCGAGGACCTTATTTTCAACGTCCTGTCAATCGATTACCATGAAACGCTGATGGCCGCATCTGGCGATAACGCCGAAGCGGCGCTGGCAAAGGCGATGAAGGACAACAAAGGTAAATACATCGCCATCTGCGAAGGCGCCATCCCGACGGCCACGCCGCCCGGCCCGGCGGGAAAACCCGGCGCGTACCTTACCATCGCGGGAAAAACTGGGATTGAGCTTGCCCGCGAGGTTTGCGCCGATGCCGCCGCAGTGGTGTGCGTTGGAACGTGTTCTTCGTTCGGAGGCGTTCAGGCGCAAAAACCGAATCCTACCGGAGCAAAAGGCGTGGAAGACGCCATTGGAGTGCCTACATTAAAGATACCGGGATGCCCCCATAACGTGATCAACTCGGTGGCGACGATAGTCAATTTCCTTCTCCTTGGAACACTTCCCAAAACCGATAAGCTGGGGCGTCCGCTATTCGCCTACGGCAAGAGAATCCACGACAGTTGCTACCGGCGCGCGCATTTCGACGCGGGGCAGTTCGTCGAAAAGTTCGGCGACCAGGCCGCAAAAAACGGATGGTGCCTTTATAAGGTGGGATGCAAAGGCCCGCAGACTTATCACAACTGCGCCACGGTGGAATGGAACGACGGCACGTCGTGGCCGGTTAAAGGCGGCCACGGGTGCATCGGCTGTTCCGAACCGCAGTTCTGGGACAACATGCAACCGTTCTACGCGCGGCTGCCGAACATAACGCTCCCGGGCGTGGAATCGACGGCGGACAAGATCGGCTTCACCCTTGTCGGCGCGGCGGCGGCCGGCGCGGCGATTCACGCGGGTTACACGCTGCTCAACCGCGAAAAGTTCGAAGATCAACCTAAAAAAGACGACAAGGAATAGGGGGTGAACCATGGGTAAAAGAATAGTAATTGATCCGATTACCCGGATCGAAGGGCACCTTCGGATAGAGGTTGAACTCGAAAACGGTAAAGTGAAGGAAGCTTGGAGTTCGGGCACGCTTTGGCGCGGCTTCGAGGTATTCTTAAAAAAGCGCGATCCGCGCGACGCGTGGCTCATCACGCAGCGCGTTTGCGGCGTGTGTACCGAGGTTCACGCGCTTGCTTCGGTAAAATGCGTTGAAAACGCATTCGGAATCCAGATACCGGACAACGCGCGAATTATAAGGAACCTCATACACGCCGCGCAATACATCCACGACCACCCGGTGCATTTCTATCACCTGCACGCGCTGGACTGGGTGGACATCGTATCGGCCTTGAGCGCCGACCCGACAAAGACCTCCGCGCTTGCGAACTCGGTAAACCCGAACGCGCCGAAAAGCGGCCCGGGCGATTTTAAAAATGTAAAAGACAAACTGAAAAAGTTCGTCGACCGCGGCCAGTTGGGACCGTTTACGAACGGTTATTGGGGACATTCGGCGTACAAGCTTCCGCCGGAGGCCAACCTCATGGCGGTATCGCACTATCTGGACGCCCTTGCACTTCAGGCGCGAATAGCCAGGATGCACGCGCTGTTCGGCGGCAAGAACCCGCACATACAGACTTACACCGTGGGAGGCGTTACATGCGTTAACGACATTAACGCCGACCGGATAAGCGAATTTCTCGGCATCCTGCAGGAAGCCAGGGACTTCATAGACAATGTTTACATTCCAGACATACTCGCCGTGGCGCCTTTCTACCTTGATTGGGCTTCGATAGGGGGGGGCGTAAAGAATTATCTCTCGTACGGGATGTTCCCGATGAAAGGTGGCAAGGAGCCGGATAACCTGTGGTTCCCACGCGGCATCATAAAAGACAGGGACCTCTCCAAGGTTCACTTGGTTGACGAGGAAAAGATCACGGAAGACGTGACGCACGCATGGTACAAGGGAAACGAAGCTCTCAAACCTAGCGAGGGCGAAACCGATCCGTGGTACACGGGGCTGGAAACGCAAAACAACGGCAAATACTCGTGGCTGAAAACTCCGCGTTACGACGACATGCCGATGGAGGTGGGGCCGCTTGCAAGAATGCTCGTCAATTACGCATCCGGCCACGAGTCGACGGTGAAAAACGTCAACTGGCTCCTTGGCAAGCTCGGCGTGGGGCCGGAGATACTCTTCTCCACGCTCGGCAGGACGGCGGCAAGGGCGGTTGAAACGAAGATCATCGCCGATGAAGTAGGTAAATGGGTAAACGAACTCGTAGTCAATATAAAAAAGGGAGACCTTGAAACTTTTACCGAGTTCGAGACACCGATGAACGCGCGCGGGTTCGGCATGACCGAAGCTCCGCGCGGCGCGCTGGGACACTGGATAGAAGTGTCGGGCAAGGTGATAAAGAATTATCAACTTGTGGTCCCGACAACGTGGAACGGTTCTCCAAGGGACAGCAAGGGGCAGCGCTCGCCGTTCGAGGAATCGCTTATCGGCACGCCGGTTGCCGATCCAAAGAACCCGCTGGAGATACTGCGCACTATCCATTCGTTCGATCCGTGCCTGGCGTGCGCTGTGCACGTTATCGACCCGGAAACGAACGAGGTTTACGTAACAAAGGTGATTTAACCGGGAAAGGAGCCGGGGCGTATTATGGAAGCTACGCTAAGGATACTGCCGCAAAAGAAAGTGCTGGTGTACACCCGCAACTTTACTAACAGGCTTATACACTGGGTCACTTTCTTTTCGGTTATAACGCTGATGATTACCGGTTACTACATCGGCAACCCCATATTGATATTCGGCCAGGGCGAGCCATACAACACCTTCACGATGGCGAATATAAGGTATTATCATTTTATTGCCGCGATGTTTCTGGACGTCGCACTGATGCTTTGGGTTTACCTTGCGTTCATGAGCCATCACCACCGTTACTGGAAGGAGATGATTCCCACGCCTACGGTCTTGCGCGATGCGGCACAGGTAGCAAAGAGCTATTTCACCCACGTAAAGCCGCCTTTCTACCGGCATTTTGATCCGCTAGACGGGCTTTTGTTCTTGTTGTTAATTATCATGATGGCGATGCAGTTGATTACAGGCTTTCAGATATATGTAGTCGGGCTACCGGTTGATTACTGGTGGTCGAAGTTCATACACCTTACGACGGACTGGGTTGAAATTATATTCGGAAGCCATCAGGGCGTGAGGACAGCACATCACTTTGTCCAGTGGGTGATGCTTGCCGGGATAATAATCCACGTGCACCTCCAGATCATAAAGACGGTCATATGGAAGGACGGCCACATCGGCCAGATCGTCGGAGGTTACAAGTATCGTGACATGGAGTAGGCGTTTCCGGGGGGGGACGCCTACCCAAACTCTTTTATGCCAAGCCGGAAGCTTATCCTGAATAATATAATTCCGTGGCGAAAAAGATAATAGTTCTCGGCATCGGCAACATACTGATGTCCGACGAGGGCATCGGCGTGCGCGCGGTTGAAGCGGTCATAGAGAAATACACTTTCCCGGAAAACGTGGAGCTTTACGACGGCGGAACCACCGGCATGATGGGACTCCTTCCTTTAATAGAAGAAGCCGATCATCTTATTGTTATCGACGCGGTTAACGGGCCCGGCGAACCGGGCGCCCTTTACCGTTACACACTTGACGAATTACGGCTGAACATTCCAAAAAAACTCTCGCCTCACGACATAGGTTTTCTTGAATGCCTTTCAATAGCCGAGATCAACGGGCGCTTGCCGGAATCGGTTGTAATCATCGGAATCAAACCGGAAGACATAAAAACGCGCCGGATGGAGCTTACGGAGCCGGTGGCGGAAAAGCTCGGCAATCTGGTCTCGATGACGCTTGTGGAACTTAAAACGCTTGGCGCGGAACCGCCAACATGATTCGATTTACCTAAGTTCCATCTTTCTTCGGGTACTTCGCTTTAACAGCCAGCCGCGCGTTCTGTAATTTGTTTATGCCGGAATCATCGCCACTTCTGCCCTCAACAATCTTTTCCCAAAGGGCTACAGTAAGCTCATCTATTGAGGGAAACTCCCTGCGTTTGTTTTCCTGAATCACTCTGAGTGCAATTTTATTCTCCACTTCAACCTGTATAGCTTCAAGTTCTGCCAGTGTCGGTTGTGGTAAAGTGTTAATAGGCGACCACGCGATATAGTTGTACTCATTATAATGACCTATTTTAAATCCGAATTGGGCATCGGGAACTAAATATAAAACACTTTCAGTAATATTCATTACGCCTTCACCTCCGTTATTGTTATTGATGAAGCCATTACATCACCTAGCAACCTACCTGATGCGTCACTGTTGAACCGTGTAGTTCCACCTATATTTCCACCCATCCTTAACTTAAATGTTGTGGCTGATGTTGTCCCTGCTGTCATCTTATGTCTGAATGTAATAATTTGCCCTACGTTGCTAGTAACACTATTAGTCGCTATGGCAGCTAATGCGTTTGTTGTATCATCTTGAAACAAAGCGGCGACTATAGAATCAGTTCCACCGTGGGCCACAGCTGCCACTACATCTATATATAAAATGTTAGTTGCACTTGTTGGCGTGATAGCGAGAGTCATGTATTCATCGCCTTCGGTCTTTACTGGGATTGAATCATCTAATGGTATTTGGGTTGTTCCTGTATTCACAGCCCCTGTTTGGGTGTTTACCCTCTGGACAAGATCACCGCCTCCACTAGCACCCGTAGTTTCTGTCCAAACAGCCGCAGTATCGGTAGCATCCAGACAGACGTATTCTTTATCGGCTGTTACATCGAACCACCTCGAGCCAACTGAATAACCTTCAGTGGTATCATTATCTGCATCGGGAGCAACAGTAGCATCAAGTTTAACTTTCAAATCTTCAACATTCGTTAGGCTTACTTGAGCCTTTGTTACGCTGTGCGGATTATTTGTAAGCCCTCTATGGGTAGTATTGGTTGCAACATCAGCGTGATCTGAACCGTCTGCGCCGGTGTGTGTTGTATTTGCGGCTACATCGGTATGGTTGCCGACCTCCGTATCGAAATCGCTGACATCTGACGCAGTATGCCCGTGCCCCGTAGGTGATGCTCCTGCTTGAGCCGCCGTCACGGAGTGCGGATTATCATTCCTTACGTCGTGGTCGCCATCTGTTACAAGGTCTAGCTGCGCCGAGTTTGCGTGAGAATGTTTTTTTGTTACTGCATCGTCGATATCCGCGCCTGCGGAAGTTACATCCGCGTGAGTATTTACATTCCTTGCATCGTGCCTGGCATCCGTATGGTATTGAGTATGGTCGTCGTCGCTTAAACCGCCAATGCTGCCGTGATCTATGCTTCCTTCTGTAAAATGCAATGTGCCGTCAACTATGTGGCTGTCTATCTGGGTGTGCGCGTTGGTTCCGGCATTTATCAGGTTATCGTGGTTTACGGTGCTTCCGAACGTTACCCAAGACGCGCCGTTGTAAACGTACTGAGTGTCTTCATCCTCAACCCGCAAAGCCGCGCCTTCGTTGGGAATGCTCTCATCCCAAGACGCGCCGTTGTATTCGTAAATCCGGTTGACCGCCCATCCGTTTGCCGTGGCCGTTGCGATGTACCTGTCGCCAGTTGACGGAGTTCCGGGAAGTCCACTCGTGGGATCGTACCTGTCTAGAACGCTGTCCTGCCAGTCGAGACCCTGAATTTTTGAGTCTACATAGTCCTTACGGACGGCGTCCGCTCCTGCCGTGGGTGATGCGAGATCCGTTATCCGCTTGCTGTTCATAGAAACGTCGGCGGTAGGCGCGGCCATCTGGTCTAATCTGCTCGTCCGCACCTGCGTATCGAAATCGCTTATCGTAGAGGCCGCCTGCGTTCCGGTGTGGTTCGCGCGCGCAAGCGGATCGGTTGCCAGCTTCGACAACGCGATAGCCGCCGCCGCGTCGATGTCTGCGTTTGCAATCAGGTTGCCGGTAAGCACCTGCGCCTTCGTTACCGAGTGCGGGTTGGATGTTGAACTTATGTGAGATTGAATATTCGCGTTGGCCGGTTCGTATGTTCCAGAATGGTTATGGCCGCTCGCGGCTTTACCTGAAAGATCGTTGCCGATTTTCTGACCCGACCATAAATCGGTAGCGGCGGTTCCGGCGTCGTTTATCTCGCGGTGTTCGGCGGAATCGTAATTCGCAATCTGGTTATGATCTATGTCGGTCGTGAGGTTATGGGTATTTGCAATATTCGCGTGATCAATGTTCGCTTCGTTTACATCGATGTCGATTTCATCGTTACCCGCGTCATCCGTTACTGTTATCTTGCTCGATCCCGCGTTAATGTTTTTGAACTGAAGGTCTACGCCCGATTTCTGCTTGAAGACGCCTACGCCCGCCGTGCCGACGTTTGATCCCGTGTTCGCTTCGCCGCCACCGCCACCTGCGCCTGTTGTTTCCGTCCAAACCGCCGCGCCGGAAGAAGCATCCAGGCATACATATTCCTTGTCGTTCGTTGTGTCTATCCACCGTGAACCTACGGCGTACCCCGACCCGCTATCGTCATTGACGCCCGGCACGTCGGTTGCGTCGAGTTTAACTTTTAAATTTTCGGCGTTTCCGAGACCGACTTGCGATTTCGTAACGACATGCGGATTATCTGTCTGTCCTCTGTGCGTGGTGTTAGCCGCAACTTCTGTGTGGTTGCCAACTTCGGTATCGAAATCGCTGACATCCGCCGCAACATGCCCGTGTCCGGTGGGCGATGCTCCTGCTTGAGCTGCCGTTACGGAGTGCGGATTATCATTCCTTACGTCGTGGTCTCCATCTGTTACTAAATCCAGTTCCGACTTATTGGAATGAGAATGTTTTTTTGTTACCGCGTCGTCGATATCCGCGCCTGCGGAAGTAACATCAGCATGAGTATTTAAATTCCTCGCATCGTGCCTGGTGTCGTTGTGATACTGCGTGTGGTCGTCATCGGTTAAACCGCCAATGCTGCCGTGATCGATATTCACCTCTGCAACATCGATGTCGATTTCATCGTTACCCGCGTCATCCGTTACTGTTATCTTGCTCGATCCCGCGTTAATGTTTTTGAACTGAAGGTCTACGCCCGATTTCTGCTTGAAGACGCCTACTCCCGCCGTGCCGACGTTTGATCCCGTGTTCGCTTCGCCGCCGCCGGCGCCGGCGCCGGTAGTTTCCGTCCAAACCGCCGTGCCGGAAGAAGCATCCAGGCATACATACTCTTTGTCGTTCGTTGTGTCTATCCACCTTGAACCTACGGCGTACCCCGACCCGCCATCGTCATTGACACCCGGCGCGGCGTTTGCCGCGAGATTGACCTTAAGGTTTTCCACGTCGCCCAATCCCACATTGGATTTGGTAACGCCGTGGGGATTCGCTGTATCTTCGAGGTGCCCATCTAAAAGATCAAGGTTTTCATCGTGTTCGGTTTTCCACTGGCTGCCAAAGACGCTTTTTTTGAGGCCGCCCGGTAATGTGCTTTCAACTGACATAACGTCTCCTAATATCTAAACGGTTTATGGTTTTGTAACTGCATGAACGCTCATCCCCCAAAATATTCGCCGTGGCCTTTGCCGAAACCCGGATGCGGCACGGCATTGAAGCCGACCTCCACGCGTGGATTCGCGTTGAAAGAAGTCGATACCTGCGCCGGAACGTTTATCCGACAGTGCAGAATACGCGCCGCGCCGTTTGGAATTTCTCCTATCGAAAGGCCGCCAGTGGAAGGGTCGCCGCCGACGGGGGTAAAGGCAGATTGTTCGTCGTCTGTAATATCGCCGCCCATAACGCCGTTGCTTTTGACCTCAAACCATTTTTCGTCAACGGCTTCCTGTCCCGCGGCGTCGGTGCCGCCTATGTATGCGCCGTCCGAAAGCGATACGGTTACGACTACCGAATCCATCTTCAGCGCTTCGCCCCCCGTCTTGTCGTTCCACAGGTAGAGCAGGAATTCAGACACCGTCGTTCCCGATGCAACCAAACCGATATCGAGCGAATCGAGGAGGTATTGGTTTAGTCCGTCGTACACTTCGACAACCGGCGGAAGGACGTGATAGGCGGAGCCGGAATCTTTAGTTGTCGCCTGTGTTACGTGATAATTCGCCGCCGCCGTTTTGGTTATTACGCCCATCAGACGGTATTAGCCTTGAAGGTTAAAGTAAATCCGTTATCCGCGTAACGGCTGGAAGTAGCGTTAAGGACCCGCTCTATCCATACGCCGTAATTCTTCCCGCTTGCCATGTCGCCGATTGCAATGGCGTTCGCTTCATCCGGGGCGTCGTAAAAAATGACGCCGGATGGAGCGGACGTCTCGCTTGCCAACATCTGTATTTCCCCGCCGGCATCGGTGGCCTCGATAGCAATCTTCACCGAGTCGTCGGGAAATGGGGTGTTTTGCGATATCCATACTTTCATTGAATAGATAGTTTGCGCCGAATCGTTGCGCAGCATAACCGCCCTGTATTTCGTTGAACCGGTCTGAGCCTCTTCGGGGCTTACGAATGCGAAAAGGTTATCGGTATTATTTACGAAAGTAAGCGTATCGGCCTGATCCGCCGATGGAATATCCGCCGCAGTTACCGTAACAACAACGTATTTCGTCGTATCGGTAGAGTAAACTTCATACGTTCCGTCCACCGAAACGTCAACGGATGCGCCGGCTGTATCACCCGGCGCGGTAAAACGAAGTGAGGTGGTGGATAAAGTAAATGAAAGCGCCGCCGCACCCACGCCGCATGCGGGAGAAATTTCATCGATTGTAACTCCGGTTACGTTTTGCAGGCCTGCGGCTAAAATAGCGTTCAAAACCGTCTGGGAGCGTTTGCCGCCGAGCGATGAGTTGGGGTCGTCTTGCACGTCGCCCTCGTTTGCCGCGCCGGTTAAGTATATCTTTATCTCTTTTTCTGCCATTTAAACCTCCGCTAAAGGGTGTATTCCCTTCTTCCTTTTAATTTGAATACTTCTTCGCGCGGCATTACGCGCCAGTCCATCCGGTGTATCTCCACCATTTCGTCCAGTACGGCGCGATCAAAAACAATCTTCACGCGCGAGGCCAGGTCAACGTAGGGATTTAAGTAAGGTAGGGAAAAGTTCACGTAATACGGTTCCACGCCAAGGCGGTTAAGGAGTTCTTTTCCGGTAAGGGTGAAGCCGTAACCCGATGAAGGGAAGAATTCCGTAAAGGGCTGGCCGATATCCGGGTCTTCGATAATGCGGTAAACGATCCTGCCGTCCCTGTCGCCGTAACGTATGCGTTTTTTGCCGTCCAAGGGGTTGAGGCTGTTCTGCTGAGTTATGAGCGCGTCGTCCGCCGCCGCCAGCGCATTGGGAAACGCGCTTACGCACGCATCGACGTCTTGCAGTTTGTAAAGGCACACGTAAGGGATGACGCCAAGGGCCATGGACGCAAGGCGTTTGGGATCGACCTTGTCGCCGTAGATGTTCGGCACCGCGTAGTCCTTTATGCGTGAGGCCGCGCCGGTAACATCCTCGATCTTTACTTCGATTACTTCCTTCTTCTTTCCGTAAATCTCGCTCACGCCACCCAGTGTGGGGACGCCCGTCAAGAGGGGAATTTCCCCTTCGCCGTACCGCGTTTTGACAATGAGGCCGATCTTCAACCTTGCCGCGTCGTCCGGCACAAGCATCTGCCACCACTTGCCGGTGGTTCGCGGATTCTTTTCATCGGGCCATGCGAATGTTACCGAACCGTGAGTTCCGGAAAACGAAGCCCCTCCCGAAAAACCGGCAACCGTCCCGAGAGCGAATTCCCCGCCGTAGGGTTGTACCCATACGGCGCTAAGGCGCGTCGAGGGCCGGCCGTAAGGGCAGTCGTTTTCTACCGCGTCGAGAACTGCGCTATTTGCAATTGTCAGGCTGGCGGCAAGGGAATGCTTCATCTCTAAATTTCCCCCGAAACGGTTATCTCTAGTTTCACTCCATGCAGGTTTTCGCCAATCAGCCGCGACTCCATGCGGCTTACGCGCACCGAATAGACCTTCAGCGAAAGCGCCAGCCCCAGCTCGTTTCCCGAATCGACGGCAGATACGAGAGTATGGAGGTCTGCGCCGTTCAGTTCACTTTCGATTGTAAATGCAAGGCCGCCCGCGTCCGGTCCGAAATCGCGCGTATCGGTTCCCTCCAGCGTTTCGACTGAAACAACCCTTCGCGCCATGTGCATCGGCTCAGGCGCGGGGAGTTCCAGATACAGACCGGCATCGGTCAGGGAAAAAAAGTAAGCCATCTTCTTTTACTCCTTTTGTTTTTCGTAGAAGAACTCTAGCCTTTGGCACTCAAGCTTTGTCGGGTTCGGGTACCACTTGCGATCCTCATCCCTGAATACCTTTCCTTGAACGTAGAAATAGACATCGCTCAGTTTGGGAAGGTCCATGTTCGGATTTATCAAGGGGTTTTTCATAAAAGGATACGCCGCCATAAAATCGTCGTACAAGTTTCTGGTTATGCTGTTCTGACTGCTTATCTCGAAAAAGCCGGGGAAGGCGCCGCCGGTATTGGTGACGGGCGGCGCGGACGTTACGTCGATACCGTCGTAATCGAAACATCTCGTCAAAAGGAACCCGCAGTTCCAGAACGCGATATAGGGATCGGACATGGGGACGTTGAACTTGTACCGCAGTCTTTCTATCCCGCTGTTTATGGACCAGTACAATCCCGTAGACCTGCGGCGCGGCCTCGGTGTTAAAAGCGCGTACTGTCCGTTGCTGTTGCCGAGCGGATTTTCCTGGCGGATTTCCGAATAATCCTGCCATCCGGGAGCTGCGTAGACCAGTTTGAAGTTCATGTCCATGTAGCATTCCTTCACCGAACTGTACTTCTCGTAACTGAAAAGGTCTTTGTTTATGGTTGAACCGTCGAGGTAGGCGGGATACGGTATTTTGTTGAAAACAAGTATCATGCATCCCGGAAGCTGCAGGCCGGTACCGTAGCCGGTCACGTCGGTGTAATGGTCTTCGGTGTCGTCCGTTAGAAGGTTTACCGTCATTTTAAGATGCCTGTTTCCTGTTCCGTCGGAACCCGCGCAGGTCATATCCATATTCACCGAAGTTTTAGCTATTACCGGCGGCGATAAAACGACCGGCAAAGATTGGTTGCTCCTCGGCATGTAAACTGTGCGCGGGTAGGCGCCCTGCAAAGCCTCCAACTCCTCCTGATCAGCCGGATATATCTCGATACTTTTGGAATTCATCCGCAACCAGTCGCCCATCCACACCGAGGCCTGTTCTCCGTAAGGGAAACCCTTTTTCTGATAGATGAAATCGCCCCTTATGGTCCATTGGCTTATTTCATTTGCGCGCGGCCTTTCCTTGATGAAATAGTAATACCCCGGCTTGCCGCCGTTTACGTAATCGGCCATGGGCGGATTGTAGTTGGAAAAATATTCGTAAAGTGCGGGACACGCCGATTCGTCGTCTTCTTTCTCTTCGGGGCACGGCCCGAAACCGGCAACAGTGGGTACTGCGCCTTGGGCTGTCTTGGGGCACTTCCCTTCGGACGTCGGCGGCTTCTGGTCGTAGATCACTCCGACACACGAACCGGGAGCGTATTCGGTAACGTCCTCTTCAGCAATTCGCGCGCATCCCCCGCCTTCGAATGTAAGGCGATCCGAAAAGACTTCCTTTACCTTTTTAACAGTGTCCTGGTGCGGATCTTCGGCAAGCCTGTCCCTGTTGAGGTAAAGGAATACGGCGCTTGCGGGACGCGTCTTTGAAAATTCGCCAACGTCCGTCCAGCGTTTGCCGGTCTGGTAAGAAAGGAGGCGGAATTTGGAAGGAATGTACTTGCCCCCCGGAACAAGGAGCCTGTACATCCTGCCCGTCTGGAATTCGTAACCCGGAAAGGCGGAGAGAACGTCGTAGCGTTTTCCAAGGTCGTCTTCAACCGTGTACCAATCCGGCTTGTCCGATACCGGGGTTATTAATTTTGCGCGCGCCATATCAATTCCGTTTTAAATTCCTCATCCTTCGGTGATCGTTAAATAGTTTTCCTGCTTGACGCGTATGATGATTTCTTCCACCACCTTGCTTACGAGATCGTTTATCGCACCGTCCGATCCTTCGGCGGTTACATCCACCGTGTATTCCTTTTGCTGTCCGAGCGCCTCGGCAAGCAAGCCCATCTTTTCCGAAAGGCTTGCGGCGACTCCGGAAAGGGCCTGGGCCGAAGAGGCGGCGTTTGCATTGCGCTCGGAAAGTTCGGCAAGAATCGCCTTTATCTCTACAAGCGTTTCAAGTATCGCGGTATCAAGCGCTATATCGACATCGGAAGACATCCGTTATCTCCTTTTAAACTGTTTCGACTATTGGAACGAAAGCCGGTTTTAGCGCCGCCTTTCCGTTCATGATTCCGGCGCCTGGCGAATACGACGCCGAATACGCCGCGCTAATTTCGACGCCGAGGTACGAAACCTCTTTCCTGCTTCCCGATGAATCCGGCATGAACTCGAACAGCCGCACTTTTCCGTCGATCCTCCTTGCAAGATCGGCCTGCGTACCGCTTAAGGCCAGAGTCATCGATCCGACTTGTGAACCGGAAGACGAGCTTGTACCCGAACCCGGATCGACGCTTATCCCGCTTACCGGCGGCGAAAACGACATTACGTCAAGCTGCGAAAGCTGTGGCTCGTACCACGTTATCCACACGCCCCTTGTCGTCGCGCCGGTATGTATCGCGGCAAGGGGCGCGGCGAATTCAACCTCGGCGGAGTACGGCAAAAGGCGATAAGCCGGCGCGTGGCGCCACTCCGGCGCAAAAAACACATCGTCGTTGTCGATATCGCCGGACGCGCTGGACAAGAGTTGAACTGTCGCAAGCTCTACACTTGCGGCGGGAACGTAAGGAGGCCCGCCGTCTGCTCCGCGCGTTTGTGAAATCGCGCTTCCTTCCGCACCGTCGATAACGATAACGCTTCCCGCCAAGTCAACCGTAACCGAAATGATTTTCACCAAGGGCGACGAAGGGCGCGTTAAAGAAAGGTCTGTAACGCCGGTTACGTTTACCTGCGCGTTGGATATCCACGCGCTTCCCGGATAAACGTCGATTGAGTCATCGTCACCCGAAGAGGCGGGGATTACCTTGCACCCGTTCCTTAATCCGTCCAGGCGCACCTGCGGCCTCCTGTCGAGGCCGTTTTCATCGCCTCTACATAGCGAAAAGCGCGTTCCGGCGCACGTAAAGTTTTTTGCATCGCCGGAATCGGCCATCTGCTCCGGTCCGCTTGCAACGGCGGCGTCTTCCACTTTCAATAGCATGTTTGCCGATGTCGGCATCTTTACTGGCATCTTTTTTTACTCCTATTTAAAACGCTATTCGAAAACGGTAATCGACCAGTTTTGCCGGTAGACGTTAAGGCGCGGGTCACGGCTTTGGGCGTTTTCCGAAAGCCAGACCATCGGCTGTACGTTCAGTCCCAAAGTGTTTCCGCCAAGCGCCGACCTTAGACCGTCGAGCGCCGCGTATATGCCGGACGACGAGGCGTCGCCTCGCGCGGCTTTCGACGAACCGCGCAGGTTGCGCGCAATAACGGCAAGACGGAAGCGGAACGCAATTCCTTTCCGTAAGGTTGTTTGCGGCTTTGCCGGTTCCGCCCCGTCGAACGCTACGAGCACCATGGGGCTTTCCTTTGCAAGCCCTGTGTACTTTTCATATTCCGGCTCGTCGTTAAACGCGGCGGCGTCGTATCCGGCGGCGGTAAGAACGCTTACGATTGCGTCTTCCAGTTCGTCTATCGTGTACACCTGCTACCACTCCTTGAGATCGGTGCGCGAAAAGCGGCGCTCTTCGGCATTGAAAGAGGACGCGTCCGTAATGTTGGACGATGCAGGCGGCTCCGGGGTATTTCCTTCAAGGGCGGCCCCGCCTTCGGCAATCGATTTAAGGAAATCCAGAGCCGCGCCGTAAGCGTCTTTCCACACGCCGGGATCGACGGACCTGAAAAGGTGCAGCTTGTAAATTGCTACCGTCGCCGAATTGTCGCGTATGATCTGCGGCACCTCGGTAAGGGGCACCTTATAAACGGGCGATATCATGCAGTTGATAAGCGCGTCTGCATCGGCTATCGCGCTGCCGATAATTGAAGAGTCCACCTGCCCGCTTCCCGTCGTATCGGTAAGCTGTATCAGGGTCGCTTCGCTGATGCGCGAGAGCAGGTCGGACTGCGTTGAATACGCCATATTTTCCTCCTAAGTCAACAAAGTTGCCGTAACCGCCTTCACCTTTTATTTACGTCCTCCCCCTTTTTGGGGGAGGGGGAGGACGCTTTGAGGAGAGAGGCAGCCTGAAAGGGACGGCCGTAAGGGCAGACCGCTTTCAGGTATGGGGGTCTGTTGCCGCATTAAGCTCCTCCGGTGGAACCGTACATAAGATGAGGAAGACCCAGGCCCGCGTTGCCTCGGTAGTCGACCCCGTAAACGTATTCCTTGCGGAGGAAGGCGTTTTCGTCGGTGCTCTTGTCGAGCATCACGAACTCCGGGCTCCTGCGCGACTGGAAGATAAACGGTTTCGCCGCGCGTTCCGTGCATGCCATGAACCAGTACGTCGGGTTGGAGGAAAGCTCGGCCACTACCATGATGTCCGCCGATCCCTTCCATATGTTGGTGGAACCGTTTGCCTGCTTGTCGGCGCGCAGGATCGTTCGGGCCGTTGCATCGAGCTGTGGCGGAACGATCAACACGTTGGGAACTACCCGCAACGATTTGCCTTCTTCGTTAACAAGGCTCATCATTGCGCTGCGCGCGTTCTCGTAAGCGGTTTGGTCGAGAGCCACCGTTCCCTTATTCGACCATGTCCCTTGGTCTCCGTTCGGATGGTCCGTATCGAAAAAGAGCTGGCCGTCAAAACAGGTCTGCGAGAATCCGCCTGTCATCAACTGGAAGATAAGTTCGTCGGGATGCTGGCGCGCCGTTTCGCCGAGCTGCTCGAAAAGGGGCTTGTAAAGCGCGATGCTGTCGTCCTCGATGTCGTTGCGGTCTACGGATACGGTGGCCTCGAAATCGCGGTTCTTTATGGTGAAGCCATCCACCGAAAGGTCCTTGATTACCCGCTCGCCTATCCATTCGCGCAGTCCGGGGAACTGGCCAAGCCATTTGTACTCTTCCTGCCTGGTTGTCGACGGCACCGTTACGGCAAGCTTGTCTAACTCGGACGTTGCGGAATTGTACGCGTCCTGAAAAAGCGTCTTAAATCCGTTATAGACGTTGTTCAGCGCGCCCTGGTTAATCACCGCGCCCAGTAGGAAAAGCTTATCCAGTGAAAACGCGCCGCCGCTTTTTTCAAAAAACGCGGCCGTCAAAGTCAAAGCCAAAAGGGTTATCAGTTTCATTATCGCTCCTTTTACATTAGGGTTTGTTCTGTTGAAGTTTGGGTAAAGTTTCCAATTAAAACGGCGCGAAGCGCAGGCAACGTGAATGAAAAGTTGAAGCTTGCGTGTGAAAGGTGAAATGGTCATGGAAGGAACCATAAAGGCGGGCATTGCCCGCTCGCCTTCGCGCCGCGTTTTTTCCGGTAATGCGAAATCGGGAGTCGTCACCGCTACTTCGTCGCCTCCGAAAAAAGCTCGACGAATACGGAAGTCGCGGCGGCCACCTCGATAATCCTTCCCACTTTAATGTACCTTAGCTGTATGTTATCCGATGCGTCGGAGCCGGGAAGGGACGCGGCGGTTACCTCGGCCTTTATTGTGGAACCGTCGGTAGCGGTAAGGGTGTACGTTCCGTCCGATGAAACGTCGACGGCCGTGCCGCCGCCCCACGAAAGGGTTGTTCCCGAATCGGTATAGGCGAGCGACTTCGTTCCGCCGTTTGAAATCGGAGTCCTTTCCAGCACGACGCCGGTAACGTTAGTGGGCTGTGCAACAATGCCGAGGCCTACGGTGTTGTCGTCAACCACGTAAGCTTCCTTCATGAGGTCGGCCTGCGTCATTCCCGAACAATTCATCTGGAAGACTCCTTTTAGGTAGCCTTCGCAAGTAACGTCGCCGTTTGCACCCGATGAATTGTCCGCTTCCTTTTTCGATACGCCGAGGAAGGTTTCGCTTGCCGCGTCCGAAGCGGGATTAACGTAACCGGCTGCGTCGCCGTTAACCATCGCGCCGGAATAAATCTGCGCTGAGGCGGCGACGGGAAGGGCAAAGATTATTCCCTGTTTGCGTTCCGATTTTCTGTCCGCTGTAAGTTGAGTCATACTGGTTTCTCCTTGGATTAAGATTTGTTGTATTTATCAAAAAGTTCCCTGTCGATTCCCAGCAGCGCGTTTACCCTTTCCTGCTCGGGATCGAGGGGGGCCTTTTCGGTTTGGCCGCCAAAGTTTTTGCCGACCACTTCCCCGAAGCTGACGACAGACCTGCTGTTTGTCAAAAACTTTTCGAAGCCCTGGGGATCGCCGGCGGCGTAATTCATCGCCCACTCGCGCTGAATGGGAAGTATCTTTCCGTTAGCCACTGCGTTGTGCACCTTGCTGGAAACTTCCTTTTGCTTTAGGGCGGCGATTTCTTCTTTCATCGCGTTCCATTCCTCGGCCGTGGGAGCGAAGCTGTTTACGGCAACCAATGTTGCGTCTTCGACAGAGGCTTCGGGATCGATGCCGAACGCCTCCTTCAATTTTTTCAGGTCGTTGCTCATCGCTTGGAACGCTTCAATCGCGTGCTCCAGCACGGCGGAGTCTTCCGTTTCCACGGGGATGGACAGCTCCGTTTTAAGTTTCTCCAAAAGTTCTTTCATTCTTTCCTCCTTGTGAATCTGATTTAAAAGTTCCGGCATCTTTGCAATGTTCGGTTTATCGGTAAGCCCCAAGCTGATAAGGCTTTCTATATGCAGCTCGCCGTTTTTCGTTAAACGCGGATCGTAAATAAAAACCGGCGAGAGAAAACGAAAAGTTTTTGCGCGGATAAGCTCCGCGGCCTCGTCCGTAAACTCGATATCCCCGTAAAGCCCTATCCGTTCGATTGAAAACGAATCCGGATAAAGAAAACCCGCAAGAACGGCTTCCGCCGATTTCACAGGCTTACCGGATTTCCCAAATTCCCCATACTTCATAGACACGTGTTCGTAATCGACAGGTATCTCCTCCATCGATTCACGGGCGGCGACGGCGATGCGTTTTAAGGTTTCGTCGTCGATCACCTGCAATCCGCTTTCATGCTCAAAGCGGCCCTTTGGTACTATCAGCGCGTTTACCTTCATTTCGCGTCCACCTTTTCCATCTTTTCAACCCCGTCCATGCGCGGCTTTTCTTTAAAAACGTTTTGCACAATTGCGTCTCCCGGCGCCGGCTCCGGTATTCCGGCGGCGTTATAAAGTTGCGAAACGGCCAGCGGAGCTTTCATTGCGAAAAGCGTCTTTATGTCTTCTAGCCTGCTCTTCCTTTCGACAATGGTTTCCGTATCGGATTCAAAACGCGGGTAGCGTTTGCGAACGCCGAAGTTGGCTTTAACGAGGGGAACCAAAAAATCGCGCGTAAGCGTTTCGTCCAGCATCAGGCAGTCGAGCCGCATGATGTCGCGGCGCACCCTGTCATGTACTTCTCCAAGGGCGTAACTTCCAGAGCTTCCTTGTTCGGTTGTGAGCGTCTGGCCGAGCACGCGTTTCGATTTCTGCCTGTTGAAATACTCGACGGCGTTTTCGAAAAGCGAATGGTTGCCGCTTAGCTTTGATTCGACGAACTCTATCGTTGTGTCGTCGCTGATGATCGCCGCCGCGTCCGCGCCGAGATCGTTAACCGCCCTCTTTAGAACTGCCCGCGACTGTTCGTCCGCAGTCGGCTTGAACCTGCCGAGGCGCAACGGTATTCCGTAGATGTCCATGAAGCTCATCCAGTCTTTTACGGACATGCTGGTAAAAAGGTAATACCACGAAAGGCCGCGGTAGAGTCCGCTCCTTAAAGGGCCGCCGCCAAAAGCGCGGTGCGCGTGAAAAATGAACTTGTCTCTTGGCAGTTCGACGCCGCGCGAATCGCCGGGTTCGAGGTATCTTGGAAAATCCAGCAACATGCCCGGTTTTAGCGGATCGGCGAATGTGAAAAGCGTGGGCGGGCAGAAGTTCACGCCGCGTGCGACCAGATAACCTTCGCTAACTTCAAGAATCATTTCAGCAACGGCAAACCCCCTGCCAATGGCGGAAAGCAGGTCCTGCAATATGCGCGTTCTTCCTTCAAGCGATTCCCATACGTCGCGCACGAAATCCGCCGCCATCTTGTCTTCCTTTTTGTCGGAAGCGGCGACTATCCTTCGCTGTGTGGACGCCGCCGCAATAATGCGCGTCTGCATGACGGTTGCAAGGTGAAGGTCTTTTTCCTCCATCTCGTCGAAGAAGCTCATCGCCGACTGGCACCAGCCGGATTCCATTTCGTTTAAGATCGCGGCGAGCTTTTGCGGCGTGATGTCCCGTGCGGGGTGCGTTCTGTACAGGACTTCATTTGCCGGGTTAACAATGGGAGCGCGTAGTTCATATTTTCTTTTAGCTGTCATACCGTTACCATCTCCATGAGTTTCTCTTTGTTACTCTTTCGTAATAGACGTTTTGCGCCTTTTGGCCGGCGGCGGCGTGCGCGGCAAGCATCAGCGCCCAGGCTATATCCGCGTGATGATCGGCTCCCTTGGGCGATGTAAAAACTACGTTGCCGGAACCGGAAATCTTTTTCTCTATCGACCGCATCTGCTGAATCACATTTCTTTCCAGCGGCAAAAGCATCTTGCCGTCGGAGAGAAGCATCTTTGTGTTCGAGACCAGCCTTGCTTTAATCTGCGCGGTAAAGTGAACGGGCATAACGGAATCGCCGAACATCGATTCCATTTTCTCGGCAACCGGCAAGCCAATGCCGGTGGAATCGATAGCAATGCGGCGTACGCCGTGCTTTACCGACTCCGCCATGACGCTTTCCTGATCGGCGAATCCGGCTTTTTCAAGCCGAACCATCATCCTCGCTTCAAGACATCCACCGACGCTGTCCATAATGAAAAGCACCGATTCGTCTTTCTTTCTGCCGACGTCGTACCCGGCGAAAAGTTCGCCCTTCGCGTTTTTAGAAAGCCAGCACCACTCGTCGCCAGACGGAATCCTTTTAAGGGACTTGAACCGATGCTCCGCTTCCGGGTGATCGCCGAACGCGGCCGACGAGTTTTTATGCAACAGCTCGATTGGGAACGCGCATTCCTCGGCTTCGACAAACTCCAGTTCCGACTCCTGCCTGAAGGCGGCCTCATCCATCGACGCGAAAATGGCGCGCATTGAGGGGGTTCCGAAACTCTCCACCCTCCGCCTTGTGGAAAGGATTGGAGCCTCCTCCGTGGCGCGTTTCACGTCGGCGCACAGTGCGTTTGAATGCCACCATGGGACTTCGTACAGGGTGAAGTGCGGCATTTTGCCTTTGCTTATGTCGTAAAAGACGCCGCCCTTTCCCATCGGCGTGCTTTCGATTGTCAACCTGTCGTCCGTCGAGCGGGACGTTACGTGCAAGGCGCCTTCGTAGATTTCGCGCGAGTTGCGGCAATGCGGAAGTTCCGATATGCCGACGTCGCCGCCTTTTCCGCGAGGCGCTTTGGAGGCGAGCGATTTCAAAATGGCGCGTCTTCCCATGGAGTCCTCAAAAACGATTTCCGTTTTTGAACGGGCGATGCGTTTCTTTTTGAACCTGCGCGGGAGCGATTCGAATAATCGGTCCGCGTACTCTATCTTTCCCGTCGCTTCTTCGAGGTTCATGCTGATGAAAGTTCCCCGGTATTCGCCCGCAAGCTGCGAACGGATGAACATCTTAAGGGTCATTACCCAGCTTCCGCCCACGCGTCGGCTCTTGAGGATGTTTATGAACTTGCTTTCGTCCCGAAGATATCGCGCCTGCCATTCGTCGAGCCTTACGGATTTCCCATCCACGCTTACAAGGTTTTGCGCGTAATTGACCGGGTTCATCAGCCAGTCCAACAGCGAACCTTCCGCCCGCCCGCCGTCAACCGTTTGCGCCGTCGTGCCTTGTTCGTTCATACTTCTCCTTTAGTTTTTGAAGCGCTTCGTAATCGACAATTGCCGTCTCGAACTCCTCATCTGAAAACATCTCCTTAAGTTTTTCGGTAAGGCCGGACTTTTTTTCCAAAAATACTTTTTTCAGTTCCTTGTTCCCGTTCAACTCTTTTTCAAAGATGTCAAGCAAGCCGATTGCCTGGCTAGCGTCCATTCCGTTTTTCGCCTTCGTTCCTTTTTCCGAGCGCAAGGAGGAGAGCCGCAGTTTTTCGTAATCGGAAGTTATTTTCAGAAGGTCTTTAATGGGAATTTCCTCCAAAATGCCCTCTTCCCCGGCGTACCTGATTAAAAGATCGTGGTAAACGGCGTTTGTAAGTACCGCCTGAAGGGCGCTTGTGTCGGCATCGCCCTTCGCCTTTTCCAGAAACTCGCGTACTATCGTGGCTCCCTTTCTTTTCAGCCAAAGTATTTTTTCCTTGCGCTTATCCAAAGCGGAAACTCTTTCGGCTATCACCTTTTGGAATACGGTTTCATTAAGTGTGGATTTGATTTTCCGATGTATTTCTTTCGGAGACTTTCCGACGCGGTGGCCGTTCGTTATGATTTTTTCCGCATCGGGCGAGACGTAATACCCGTACTTTTTAGTCGTCGTCATTCGACACTCCCGCGTCGGTTATCGTGTTTTCCAGCAGGTCGATACCATCTGCCGTTATACGGGCAAGAAAGATAAGGCCGCCGACCGCGCTGTAGCTTTTGACTTCGAGGAATTTTTTCTGCTCCAGGTACCATGTGTGGAACCTGATTTCTTCCAGTATCAGGTTTTTAAAACCCGATGCCCTGAACTCCGCGTGTATTTCCGAATCCTCGTTGTATGATTCCTTGAAGGAGTTGCAATAAAGAAGTATCCCGCGCCGCAGTTCCTTTTTGTAGCTCAGGCGCGTCGACTGCGAATCGGAAGGCTCTACGCCCCTCACGTTGATAGCGCCGTCCAGAACGTCTATGCCGCGCGTGGTTATTCCAATTGACTGCGTGTTTTTCTTTTTGTGCAGAACCGCCATGTCTTTCGCCGCAAGGTAATGGATGTGTTCGCGGACGCACGCTTTGGTAAGGTTCGGATGCCTCTCCTTTATGTTTTCCGTTATCGCGCGATCTGTAATCGGATGCAGGTAAAGTTCGCGCGAAAGCTCCAGGATATGTTTTCTTATTAAACGTTTTTTAGCGGCGTTCATCTTTAGCGCGGCCCCTCCTCTTTTATCAGCAATTCGCGGATCGAATCGATCTTGTGGTTCATGTTTGCGGCGAATGCGCCGAACTCCTGCCTTGTCACAAAGGCTTTGCGGCACGAATGGTTCTGTCTTGACATCGACGCGGAAAGCGACTTGATGGCGCGCACAATCCGCCGGTCTCGTTTTTGCGCCGATTCCTTCAGCGTTTCGTGGACGCCGTTGATTCTATCGAAACCGTTATCGATCTTTTTGTGGATCGTGCGCAGTGTGTGTTTGCCAAGGAAAAAGATCACAGACCAGCCGACGCCGAGGGCGAATATCAGCAGTTGGGCAAAAAGGTATTTGTTCACGCCGCCTTCCTTACAAAAGCAAAAGGATTATGATTGCGCCGCCGGCCGCAGAAACGGCCCGTATGAACAAAGTCTGACCCGCCAACCGGCGACGCAGTTTTGAATTTTCCTTTTTCCAAAATACGCCCATCGCTTCCGATGAATCCAGCGCGGCTTTGTATTCGCCTACATTCCGTTTCAGCCCCGTTATCCTTTGTCGGGCGTTCTCTTTTTGCATTTGAAAAACAGTCAACGTTTCGCGATGCCGCTCGATCAGCTTCGTTTGCAACCGTGTTTCGTCTTTCAGGGCGGCGGTCAGCCGTTCGAAGACTTTCAAGCGTTCGGCAATCTTTTCGTTTTCCAGCTTTAGCCATTGTTCGTTCTCCAGCCTGTAGACGAGCGTTTTGAGAAACATTTTGTCGACAAGAAGGTATTTGCCGGTTTCATCCAACCGTGCCCTTTTTTGATTTTGTGTTTGGCTTTGAATTTGATTTTGGGCCTGCGCCGCCGAGCAAAGCGTCAAGACGGCGAAGAAGATCGCGCTCGTCAGTGGACTTAGTAAAATACTTTTCATTTCGTTCTTTCCCGATTGCGTTAAGTTTTTGTTGGATTAAAGCCCTGCGGTTTTGGATGGTTTCGAGTTCCTTTTGCAGTTTCGCGGCGTTATTTTCCGCTTCTATTTGCGCCTTTAAAAGTTCGGCGTTTTTTCTCTCAAATTCCTTTTCACGCTTTGCGAATAATGCGGTACGTTTTTCGAGTTTCCGTATTTGCGCTTTATAAATTCCGGCCTCGCCAACAAGCGTTTGGGGATTCGTTTGGGAATAAATGACGAGCGCGGATACCGCAACGCCCGCAACGAAAGCAAAAGCGACTGCCGTTATAAAAGTTCGCGCTGTCATGCGTCCCATCTTTCGTAAAGCGGCAGCCACCTGTCGAGAATCATCGCGGGGTAACGAAGGTTTTCAGCGCAGGCCGCCCTTTTGCGGAACAAAAGGCAGCATTCCATGTTAAGCGCAAGCGCGCCGCACCTTTTGATTTCTTTTTTAATCCAACCGAGGCCGCCGTTGTACGCACGAAGCGTGAGCGTCCATCTACGCGCGGGATCGCTTGCCGTTATGCGTTTGTAAAGATGCGCGTCGTAAAGGACCATCGCACGGATCGACCACTTCCAGTCGAAACGCGAATCGATTTTATTGCCGTGTGTTCGGAGTTCGCTGTATGCGCCCGATATCCATCTTGCCGTTGCGGGTGTGAACTGCGTAAGTCCCGCAGCGTAACGCGAGCGCGCTTTTGGGTTCCAGTTTGATTCCTGCCTTATCTGCGCCGCAAAGATGGAAACCTTTTGGTCCATTCCCCAGTAAAAGCGAACCTGCCGCGTGAGGTATTTTCTGTACTTCAATAAAACCGCGTCACCAGGATGCGGAGCAAGCGCGCCGGATAAAAGAAAGGCCGACATGAAAATTGCGCCGACGTTCATATTCCCCCCGCCATCGCAAAGATAATCGCAAAGGCCATCGCCGAAATTAGAATCGCCTGTGCAAGCGCGATGATGCTTTCCGCTAGACGGTGGACGTGATCGTCGGTTTCCATCGCCTTGTTGAAAGAACGGTGGAGGTCTATGTAAGGGAACATCGATTTGCGCGCGAAATGGAAAACAAGGAGGCCCGTGCCGACAACGGCTATCTTCCAAAGGATAAGGCGGAGATCGTTTTTCTCGGCGAATACAAGAAAGGGCACGAAGCAAAGAAGGTAAGAAGGGAAAAGGCGCTTTAATGCGTAAAACATTTTTTTAACGCCAAGGGTGAATGGATTTTTTTCGTTTCTGTCGCTGTGTTCATTTTGGTTTTTCATCATGAGCGAAATTTAACCGAAACTTTATGCGTTGTAAACCACGGTTGGAGACGTTGGAGAAAAAGGTGAATTGGAGCTTAATTAATTGATTTGATGGAATTTAACAGGGCTGTGCGAGGTGCGGGGATTGGAGGAATTGGGAGATTAATTATCTAAGGGATTAAATTACAGCTATTTGCGTCCTTTAATTATATGATAATTTATAGTTATTATTGTTTTTTAACTATATTTACAATTAATTACTACAAACAACGATTCCCTTCCTTAATCTATTTGATATAGTTTACATTTAACGCATATGCGAACTGTTGAAGGAATTCTGGGAGTTCCTAAAACTAAAATAAATATTAGTTTGCGCCGATAGTCATCATGCTCGTGTTGCTCGGCGCGCTTATCGTTTTTGCCGAGAGTTCCGCAATCGCGCCCTTCATCTACGTAACCTTTTAGTACCGTAGGGCGTCCGTTCGACAGGCTCCCTTCGTTCCTCCCTTCGTTCCTCAGGACAGGCAGGACAGGCAGGATGACATGGGAGGAGACGTAGCGCCGCTACGTCTCTACTGGAAATCTCCCCTACCCTTTTTCTTTTTCTATGAACTTTCCCAACCGTTTTAATCCTTCGCGGATGCGCGGAAGCGACGTTGCGTAGGTGAACCTTAAAAACCCTTCGCCGCCGGAGCCGAAATCTACGCCGGGCGTTACGGCGACATTCGCTTCCTCCAGTATCCGCATCGCAAGGCGCAGTGAATTTTTATCCAAAAACGCGCACGATACCAGAAAATAAAACGCGCCATGCGGCGCCGCCTTTACCTTGAATCCGATTTTCCTTAAACCTTCCAGCATTACCTTCCTTCGTTTGTCGAATTCTTTTCGCATCCGCTCGGCGTCTTTCTTTCCCTTCGTCAGTGCGGCAAGGGCGGCTTCCTGCGCCATGTGCGCGGCGGAGATGTGGAAATTCTGCTGAACTTTTTGCATCGGGCGCACCAGCTTTTGCGGCGCGATAACGTAGCCGACGCGCCAGCCGGTCATGGCGAAGCGTTTTGAAAATCCGTTTACAACCATCGCGTCGTCCGTGTATTCGAGTATCGAGCGCGCCTTAATGCCGTAAGTAAGGCCGTGGTAAATTTCGTCGCTTACTATTATCTTGCCGAACGTTTCACCAAGCGCCGCGATTTTTTTCATCACGTCAGATTTTAAGACTACGCCGGTGGGGTTGGACGGCGAATTGATAAGGACGGCTTTAGTCCGTTTGGTTATCTTCCGTTTGACTCGCGCAACGGGCAATTGGAAACCTTCCTTTTCCGAAAGCATCACGTACACCGGTTTGCCGCCGAGAAAATTAACGTAGTTCGGATAGCACGCATAGTGCGGGTTTGCCATCACCACCTCGTCGCCGGAATTAAGGAGCGCTGCGAACGCGATAAAAAGCGCGGCGGACGAACCGTTGGTGACTATCACCCGCTCCGGTTCAACTTTTACGCGGTACTCCTTTTTGTAGTGATCGCAAATCGCCTCGCGCAGTTCGATCGTTCCCTGCGAGTGCGTGTACCTGGTCTTCCCCTCGCGTATCGCCTTTATCCCCGCTTCGCGCGCGACGCGCGGCGTTTCGAAATCCGGCTCGCCCACCTCGAAGTGGACTACGTCCCGCCCCTTTGCTTCCAACTTCTTGGCGGCTTCCAAAATATCCATCACTATAAAGGATGTTATGTTTTGCGATTTGTGCGACGGCTTTTGGTTTCTCCCCGATTTCACCTTTACTCCAGTTTTCCGAAATGATAATCGACTATCGATAAAAGCGCTATCGCCGCCGTTTCGCTTTTCAATATAAGACCGCCCGCGCCCGCCGTTTTATATCCGAGTTCTTTAAAACGCTTCGCCTCGCTTTGCGTAAATCCACCCGGCGGCCCGACGAGGAGGATTACGCTTTTCGGTTTGCCGGATTTATCAAGGACGTTTCTTAAAGAATTTTTCTTTTCTTCTTCCCATAGCGCGATTTTCAGATCGGCTTCCGGAAGCGATTCGATATTCGCCGGTTGCGCGATTTTCATCTCCTGGGGCCTTCCGCACTGTTTGCACGCTTCGTGAACTATTTTTTCCATCCGCGAAAGTTTTTGTTTCGATATTTTATCGCCAACCGACCTTTCGGTTATTACGGGATAAAAAGCCGCGCATCCCAGCTCGACGGCCTTTTGCACAACAAGTTCCATCGCCTGCTGTTTGCAGATTGAGACGGCAAGGGAGATATAAGGCTCTTTAAGTTTTTGCGCTTTTACCTCCTTGATGACTTCGACAAGGAGAACCGTTTTTGAAGATTCGGTTATTTTTGCTTCGAAGACGCGTCCGTTTTCGCCGCTTACTTTTATTACGTCACCCGCGTTTTTTCTTAAAACGGTTTTTATGTGACGCGCATCGGCGGTTTTAAGTTTTATTGTATTGCCGAGCGCAATACTTTTACCTACCGGCCAGATTCTCATGGCGCTAACTCCATACCGCACTGTCGCATTTCCCTTCGACTCCGCTCAGGATAAACTTCAAGCTCACCCTTCGACAGGCTCAGGGTGACAGTGCAAAGACGTTGCACATCCACCCCTTGTCATCCTGCCTGTCCTGCCTGTCCTGAGGAACGAAGGGAGCCCGTCGAAGGAGGACATCCCTTCTTTTAATTCCTGTTGCTCTTCTAACTTTCGCCGCCGTTATTTTCCGTGTCACCAAGCTTGATGGCGCAAAGGGCGGAACACATCGTGCACACCGAATCGTCGGCGGGCTTCGAACTCTCTCTCAACCTCGCCGCCTTCGCGGGGTCTATCGAACCTTTTATCTGTCCCTCCCAGTCGAGCTTTTTACGCATCGTCGCCATTTCGTGATCTCGTTCTATCGCGCCGGGATGCCCCTTGCTTATGTCGGCGGCGTGAGCGGCAATTCGCGCGGCAATCACGCCTTCGCGTATGTCGTCGCTGTCGGGCAGGCGAAGGTGTTCCGACGGCGTTACGACGCACAGGTAATCAGCGCCCGCGCGCGCGGCTATTGCTCCGCCTATCGCGGCGGTGATGTGGTCGTAACCCGGCGCGATGTCGGTAACAAGCGGGCCGAGGACGTAGAAAGGCGCGTCGTTGCAAAGGCGTTTCATTAATATGATGTTCGCTTCTATCTGATCCATCGCCATGTGGCCGGGGCCTTCTATCATCACCTGCACGCCGGCTTCTCGCGCGCGTTGCGCAAGCTCGCCTAAGATAATCGTTTCCTGCACCTGCCCACGGTCGGTGGCGTCGGCAAGGCATCCGGGGCGAAGCCCGTCGCCTAGCGAAAGTGTGACGTCGTATTCAAGCGCGATTTCAAGTAAACGGTCGTACTCTTCGTAGAGTGGATTTTCCCGCTTCGTGTATTTCATCCACTGGGCAAGTATCGCGCCGCCCCTGCTAACGATGTCCAGCACGCGGCCTTCGTTTTCGATGCGCGCCACCGATTCGCGCGTTACGCCGCTGTGGATTGTTATGAAATCCACGCCGTCTTTCGCCTGCTGTTCTATCACGTCGAACATCTTTTCGCCCGTGATGTTTTTAAGCGTTGCGCCGTTGGAGCTTCCGTTATTGAAGTTCTCGCAGATGACCTGGTAGATCGGCACGGTGCCGACGGGTACGGTGGATTTTTCTAAAAGCGTTTTTCTAATCCCGTGTATGTCGCCGCCGGTGGAGAGGTCCATGATCGTTGTCGCACCCGCGTCGATTGCGGCATTCATCTTTTCAATTTCGTTCTCCAAACTCATCTCGTCGGCCGATGTGCCCAAATTCGCGTTGGTTTTCGTGCTCATCCTTTTGCCGATGCCGATTGGATGGAAGTCGCGCCGGTTGTTGTACGGAATAACTACCTTGCCTTGTTCGACAAGGACGCGCAATTCCTCCGGTGAAAGTTTTTCGTCGCGGGCGACGGTTTCCATTTGCGGCGTGATCTTTCCCGCCCTAGCCTCCGTTAATTGTGTAGGCATTTTTTCTCCTTTTTAGTTACTTTCCAACGTAAATTGATTCCAAAAGTTTTAGCCACATTTCAACCCGCTCTTCCGGATTGGCGGCTAATGTTATGTCGCGCACTACCGATATGAAATCGGGCCGCGCGGCCATTACCTCTTTCGCGTTATCCAAAGTTATTCCGCCGATGGCGACGAGCGGACAGGAAAACATCTTCCGCCACTCTTTTAACCTTCCGATGCCCTGCGGCGGGAAAGGCATTTTTTTCAGTTTCGTTTCGTACACCGGCCCGAACGCGACGTATGAAGGTTTTAGATTTGCCGCTACCTCGGCCTCTTGGTAACAATGCGTGCTTACGCCAAGGCGTAGTCCCGCGTCTTTAATAAATTCGATATCCGCGCCTAAAAGGTCGCTTTGCCCAAGGTGCACGCCGTATGCGCCGTGCCTTGCGGCGAGTTTCCAAAAATCGTTTACGAAAAGTTTGACGTTATGTTTTTTTGACGCGTCGACAGATTCGGCGATTTCTTTTTCAAGTTGTTTACCTATCATACCTTTAACCCTTAGCTGAATAATCTTCGCACCCGCTCCGGCGATCCGCCTTACCCAATGGGCGCTGTCGACAATCGGGTAAAGGGAAGTTTTGTCGGAAGTTTTTATGGAAGGGAACGCTGGAGCATCACCGCTGTATTCAAACCCGTTAGCGTTTACAGGGCAGGCCGCCGTTTTGTTTAAAACTTTCATCCGCCCGCCATCATAGTTACTATTTCTATGTTGTCGCCGCTTTGTATGCGCGTTTCGTTGAACATATCCCGGTCGAGAGGCTCTTTGTTGTATTCGATGAAAACACTTTTTTCGATAAGTTCAAAACGGTGCAGAAGTTCGGATACGGTAAGTTGCTCGTCGAATGATTGCACCTCGCCGTTTATCGTCAGTTCAATTTTCTGGCTCATAACGTGTTAAGCTCCATCTCCCAATCCTTAAAGTGAACGTCGTAACCCAGTTTGTTAAGCGATTCCGTCATTTCTTCAAGGCTCCGCGAATCGTGCACTTTAAACTGCTCCAGCAAATCGCTTTCACCCAAATCACTTTTTTTGGAAGCGTATCCGCCGGGAGTAGTTTTGGATTCCACGCTCAAATGTGTAACGCAGATGTTGGCCATGCCGTCGCGGAAGGCGGGCGTTTCGCGCGTGGAAAGGTTAATGGCAACTTCCGGGAACGCAATGCGGAAAGCCATCAGCATCCGCGCGTACGTTTTGTCGTCAACCTTCCGGAACCCGCCGTTTACGCCCATCGCGCCGCTAAGACGCGGGAATGAAACCGAAAACTCCACCCACCAGAATTTTTTCTTCAGGTAATGCAAGTGCTGATAAAGGGCAAGCGATTCGTACAACGGATCATGGAGACCCGCCAGGAAACCTATCGTTACCTGTTTGAAGCCGGAATCAATCGCCCTTTCGACGCCCGCAAGGCGGAAAGCGTAGTCGGATTTCATTCCCTTAATGTGAACCTTTCGGTAAGTTTCGGGATGATACGTTTCCTGGTACAGGACGAACGAGTTCGCGCCCGCTTCGGCGACTGCCCGTGCGGAACTTTCGTCCAACGCGCCTATCTCTACGGCGATTGAATGGAAACCGGCGTCCTTTGCGGCGGCTACCGCGTGGGCGAGATAGTTTATATTTTTAAATTTATCGAGTTCGCCCGAAACTAGAAGGATGTTGCGAAATCCTTTTTCATATATTTCATGGAGTTCTTTTTTTATTTCACCTTCATTAAGGGTCTTGCGCTCCACCTTGTTCCTAAGGCTGAAGCCGCAGTAAGTGCACACGTTGTGGCACGAACTTGAAAGGTAAAGCGGAATGTAGAGTCCTTTAACAAGCCCGAAGCGTTTTGTTGTAATGTCCCTCGCGCGCGCGGCAAGTTTTTCGGTAAAGCCATTGTCGTTTGCATTATTAACGTTTCTATTATGGAAAAGAATCGCCCCGAAATCTTCAATCCCGATGCGCTCTTTTTTTAACGCTTCGTATGCGCCGGTTTCACGATGAATGGTTAAAGAATCTTCGTCAACCGCAAAAACCGCAAATGACATTCGGCCTTCCTTTTAACTTCCCAAAAAACCGGTAAGTGGACTCGACGCGTCGGCTTTGTCCTTCACCTCGCCCGGCCGCGCCTCGAAAGCTGCACGTCCTGCTTCGACGGCCTGTTTGAACGCGCCCGCCATCTTTGCCGGATCGCCCGCTACTGCAATCGCCGTATTCACCAGCACGGCGTCGGCGCCTATTTCCATGGCAAGCGCGGCGTCGGAAGGTTTTCCTATCCCCGCATCCACCACCACCGGCACGCGGCAAAGGTCGATGATAATCTTAACCATCTCAATCGTATTGATCCCCTTGTTGGTGCCGATGGGCGAACCGAGCGGCATGACCGTGGCGCATCCAACTTCTTCGCACCGCTTGGCTAGCATCGGATCGGCGTTAATGTAGGGCATTACGACAAAGCCTTCCTTAACTAGCGCCTCGGCGGCCTTCAGCGTTTCAACCGGATCGGGCAAAAGGTATACGGGATCGGCTATGACCTCCAGTTTTACCCAGTTCGTTTGGCCCGCCGCCTTGCATATGCGCGCAATGCGCACCGCTTCGTCGGCGTTCCTCGCGCCGGAGGTATTGGGCAGGATGTCCACGCCTTTGGGTATAAAGTCGATTATTCCCTTCGATTTGCCTTTAAGCTCGACGCGCCTTAAAGATACCGTGGCGAGTTCGCTGCCGGAGGCCAATATGGCATCGCGCATCGTTTCGTTGGATGAAAACTTTCCAGAGCCTACAAATAGTCGGCTTTTGAACTTCTTGCCTGCTATTTCGAGCGTCACGTTATCCCAACCTTTCTATAATAAAAGTTGCCGAAAAAGTCCGTCCGGGACTTTTCCAGCCACGGCTTGGCCGAAATCAATTCGTCCAAGCCTCACAAATTGCCCGGCCTTCGGCCGATGCAATTTGGGCAATCCATCCATGGATTGTCTATCCTTTGCCGAAAAAGTCCATCCGGGACTTTTTCAGCCACGGCTTGGCCGAAATCAATTCGTCCAAGCCTCACAAATTGCCCGGCCTTCGGCCGCTGCAATTTGGGCAATCCATCCATGGATTGTCTATCCCTAAACTTTTCGCCAAATTCTTCGGTGGGAAGTTTGATTCGAATGAACCACGCATTCCCTCCGCCGGTATTATCCGGATCAGGTTCGTGGGGTTGTCGGTAACTCTCAGTCCCGCCGTTTTCGGGAGGAACACCCCCAGCGCTGATATAAATATACACTATTTATGTTCTTAGGTCATCAAAGTTTTAATCACGAAACGACATAGTAATTTCGAGATTGCGAGAAATTCTAGTCGGTGGTTTTCACCAAACGTCGGGCACGGCGTTTGATATCCGATAAAAGCTCCTTGTCGGCGCTATCCTTTACACGCTCAAGCTCGTAGTGCGATTGCAGGTTCATCCAGAATTCCGGCGTTGTGCTGAAAAATGCCGAAAGGCGAATGGCGGTATCTGCGGATATGGAGCGCCTGCCCAGCACGATCTCGTTTATCCTTCGGGCCGGAACACCGATGCTTATGGCAAGGCGGTTCTGGCTTAAACCTAGCGGTTCGAGAAATTCCTCCAGAAGATAGCTTCCCGGGTGAACCGGCGGCATTTTTTTACGCTTCATAAAAACCTCCTAATGGTAGTCGCAAATCTCTACTTCAAAAGCGTTTCCGTTTTCCCATACAAAACAGACGCGCCATTTATCGCTTATCCTGATGCTGTGCCGTCCCTTTCGCCTTCCCTTCAATTCCTCAAGACGGTTGCCGGGGATCGCCCGCAGGTCATCCAATGTGGAGGCGATATGCAGACCTACCAGCTTAAGGTACGTCCTTTTCTGGATATCATGCTGAAGACCTTTTACGAAATTTCTGTTAAAAACCATCTCCGTCATCCTGTTTTTAAAACTAACGATCACAAATCCAGTTTATAACCCACCGCGTTAAATGTAAAGGGATATATGAGTATTGCGTTACCCTCACATTGAATGGGCTGTTGCCCAAACCGTGAAATACCTGTCGGTCCATCTATGGATTAATGCCTATATTTTAGGCATTATCTTGGATTGCGTGCCCGTTCCCTATGCGAATTAATGTATCCATCGGGCAATGTCACTATAAAAAACAAGTAGTTGTCGATTGGCACTCTCCTTGCTATTTCCTTTGCCTAATAGTAACGCTAATCGATTACCTGAATTAAGGAGGGAAGATGAAAAAAATATCGGCAGTAGTGAAACCTTTTAAACTGGCCGAAGTGAAGGACCGCCTTGTCGAGCTGGGCATCCACGGAATGACGGTCAGCGAGGTTAAGGGGTTTGGCCGCCAGCGGGGCCACAAGGAAATATACCGGGGCGCGGAATACACGATAGACTTCGTGCCCAAGGTACAGCTCGATATCGTTGTAAGCGACGACATGGTAGAAAAAACCGTCGAGATGATTACCGAGGCCGCTTCTACCGGCCAAGTCGGTGACGGAAAGATATTCGTCTCCTCGATTGAAGAAGCAATACGTATCCGCACCAAGGAGCGGGGAGAGGAGGCGTTATGACGGACAAAAATATGAAGAACAAAATAATGAAACGCTTTCCAGCCATTTTATCCTTAACCGCATTAGCCCTTTTGCTGATGCCCGAAATTTCGTTTGCGGGTACAGGTGACGCCGCGCCGAAAATCGACTCCGGCGACACCGCCTGGATGCTGGTATCTTCCGCATTGGTAATGCTGATGGTGCCGGGACTCGCCCTCTTTTACGGCGGCATGACCCGGAAGAAAAATGTGTTATCGACTCTGATGCTCAGCTTTATCGCGCTGGGCGTGATAACGATCCAGTGGGTTTTGTTCGGCTACAGCCTTGCGTTCGGTCCGGACGTCGGGGGAGTGATAGGAGACCTGTCTTACGTAGGCCTTAAAGGGGTCGGTCTGGAACCCAACGGAACAATCCCGCATCAGCTTTTCATGGTCTTTCAGATGATGTTCGCCATACTCACCCCCGCGCTCATATCGGGCGCACTGGTGGACAGGATAAAGTTCAGCACATACGTTGTTTTCATAATCTTGTGGTCAACGCTCGTTTACGATCCCCTTGCCCACTGGGTATGGGGCGGCGGCTGGCTTAGCGACCTTGGCGCGCTCGATTTCGCGGGCGGCCTTGTTGTCCACATCAGTTCGGGCGTTTCGGCCCTTGCCGCCTGTATAATTTTGGGCAAACGCAAAGGCTACCCCCAGGAACCGATGCTCCCGCACAACCTTACGTTAACGCTCCTCGGCGCGGGAATGTTGTGGTTCGGCTGGTTCGGCTTTAACGCGGGAAGCGAGCTTGCATCCGACGGCATCTCGGCGTCCGCCTTCGTGGTAACGCAGATAGCATCCGGCTCGGCGATGCTCGGCTGGATTTTTGCCGAATGGTACCACAGGGGCAAGCCGACAATACTCGGCGTGGCATCGGGAGCGGTGGCCGGCCTGGTCGCCATAACGCCGGCATCGGGCTTTGTCGGCCCTATTTCCTCGATAGCGATAGGCGGCATTGCAGGCGTTGTCTGCTACCTGGCGGTACTGGCAAAGAACAGGTTCGGTTATGACGATTCGTTAGATGTATTCGCGGTTCACGGCATCGGCGGCACATGGGGCGCCATAGCCACCGGCATATTCGCATCGGCGGCTATCGGAGGAACGGCGGGACTGTTGGAAGGAAATCCGGGCCAGCTCGTAACGCAGATTATGAGCGTTGCCGCCGCGTGGATTTACTCGTTCGGCATGACGTTCATAATACTGAAAGCCCTCGACGCAACGATGGGACTTCGGGTAACGGAAGAGGATGAAGTAATCGGCCTCGACCAGGCCCAGCACGGCGAAAGCGGCTATACGATGTAATGAAAATAC
>SDBV01000502.1_pt1 | contig 56001 bp, 55 predicted proteins | sample 2277081 | NCBI WGS metagenome assembly SDBV01 (sample SAMN10402039, study PRJNA504765) | marine sediment metagenome | isolation source: marine sediment core GS10_PC15, 223 cmbsf | place: Arctic Ocean: Southern Knipovich Ridge | collected 2010
TATGGCCAAAAGCATCGTCAAGAAATTGCTGAGCCATATCAAATTTTAGATTTTTTAAAGCTTGATATTCATTATCACTTATAGATATCTGGTCAACATATTCGTGTTTTATCAATTCGTGCCTGCCGTCTTTTATCCCGAGATCTGCTGATACACTATCGGTAATATGATAAATAATTCTTAAATCCTCCGTACATATTTTCATTATTTTCCTACCTTGTTTATATACCACTTTCTCTATAAAACACTTCTACAGCGAACCTCATGGCTGTTTTTTCTCGATCCATTCACACAATCTCACTATTTTTAATAACTGCACCTTCCCGCAGTATATGAGCAATAAAAACCCATATAATTGCTTGGTGAGTATCAATCTATTTCGCCATCTATAATATTCCAATAGATAAGAAGATCTTTCTCCTTGTTATATTCATAAGCAATATTATAATGATAATAATTTGACTTAATTTCTTTTCTATAAAAATTGGTTTCAAGTAGTTTAAAAAATTGCTCTGGATATTCTTCTATTTGAAATAATTGTTCTTCAAATGCGCTAATTATGAATGGTTTCATTTTATCCTTAATTTTTTTAAGTTTATTTGAAAAACTTGGATTTAATAATATTCTCATTTTTATTTGAAAATATCTTTGATTGAATTAACCTCAATGAAATTTATATTATTTCTATTTTTTATGTCCTTTTGCAGTTCTTTGTTCATAAAAAATTTTACAGTTTTAATCCGTTCATTTGCAGCTTTTAAAATAAAATCTTTCATAGTTTCCCCAGCCAGTGCGGAAAATACCTTTATAGTGTTATGTATTGATTTGTCCATTTCTAATAGATACTTCATTGTTATTACTATCTCCTATAATATATATAATACTTATAATTAATATTATAATTATTATATAGAAAGTAAAGGTAATTTCTACCACTCCATCTTTAGCGATGTTGGACCGTATCGCCTAAAATATCGAAGTCAGCTGCTTTGTTTTTCTTCCCTCGTATATCCGAAAGTCTCCGTCCGGGTAGTCCAGATGCTTGTGCCTGGTTGCTCAGTTTCTATGCCTTTTAATGTTTATCTATAAATTATTAATATTATTGCTAATATATAGTTATTGTGCTATAGAATACTAATCAATATATTAGGAGTTATTTATAATGCCAGAAAAAAAACTATCACTGAAACAGATGGAAAATAAATTAAATCAAACTAAAGCAAAAATCGATAGGCTTAAAATTGAATTAAAAGAACGAAATGATATAAGAAAACAATTAACATTAGAAATCAAAGAAGCTAAGGCTGCTTTAAAGACTACAAAGAAATAATAAAATTAATTAAATAGAGATAAGTAATATTCTTTCTACTTGTACTTTCTTTATTACTAACATTACGTTGTATTTACTATAAAAACTATATTATGTTAGTATCCCTCATGATAAAGAAACTACAAAATAAAACTATCCATACTAAATCCGGGAAAGTAATATTAAAAGAAGCTGAATACTGGACACAAGAAGCTGCTGCAATAAGCTTTTTAAGAACAATAATACTTGATACATTTATCATAATAACCTATCATTAGATAGAAATGGGAATTAAAGAAAAAAAATACAGACACCGGGTGTCCATGATTAACGAAGATAAAGAACCAATATTACGGATTGATAGAATGGATTTTCGTTTTATTTTAAATGCTCTTGCAGCATATTTTACTGGAGGATTCTTTGTTGCCTTAATTATTGTATTTATCATTCACACTTTTCTGCCGCTTCCGGCTTTGATTGGAATTGGTTCTTTAATTTGTATAATTGCGATATTCCTTGGTCTTAAATCGGAAAAAGAGCTAAAAGCTTTTTATTTCCTTTTCAAAGAAAAAAGCTACAAGATCTGGAGTGAAGGGAAAGAAGCTAAAGCTAAAAAAGGGAAACTTAGTAATATCCATGTCCAGTTTAGCGTTTGTAAATTTATAGAAAACACCAAGACAGCTAAAATTAAAAGAAACAAAAGCGGTGAGCATCTTTATGATGGAAAAAATTTAATCAAAGAAGATGAGGCTCTTATCCGTGAATATTTTAAAAAGCACAAAGTCAGAAGAATTAAATAATCCTGTCTTTAAAAAAGGTATGGCAACAGATACTTAATCTGTATATAACGATGGTATGAATAATAAGGATCCAAAGCTTATGAAGCTTCAACTTCTGATTGAGTCTCATTTTCATTCGTTAATTCATTAATATTATTATCATTTTTCTCACAAGAAAAACATATTATTAATAATAGAAATAGAAATATTCTCACTTACTTTCTCCTATATATACAAAACATGGGATAAGCTATTTTTACTCTCATACCCTAATTTATTTCAAACCAGTTTCTTATATCTCCAATAATGCTTTCTTCTGTTTTATCTGACTATTTAAATTAATTTCATTACCTGCTTTTAGCCCATTATTAAACGATGATTCATATGCTTTAATTCTTGTTTTTTTAATTCCAATATTACCATAATTATCATCAATAAAATTATTATTTGCTATTGATGCATTTTTATATTCAGCTACTATCAATGCCCTGTCTATATTTGAATAAGTCTCTACACTTGACTTGAATCTTTCTTTTTTTATTAGTGATAATCTTTCTGATATTCTTACAGACATACCTTTTTTAAATGAATCTTTTGAATTGTACATGTTACTTTTTGATTTTGAAATTCGATCAATTGTATCTACTAAATATTTATACAATTCTTTTGTTACAATAACATTTTGTTCTTTTCCTACAATGTTTAGATTTGTTTTCTTTTCTCTATAGTCTGTATTTATCACAATATTACAAAGATTTAAGCTAGAGATTGCTCCAAGCAATATAGTCTTCCATATCCTTACTTTAAGTTTTTCTTCAATAAAATCCTCAACAACATGGAAATCTTTCTTTTCTACATCTTTACGACTTATATTATACTTTAATAATAAATCACTTGCTTTCTGAGCAGCTGATGATGCTTCTTCACAATTATCTGATTTTGAGAGTGCTATTAATTTTTTTATTCTACTAATAATATTATCTTTCACATACTCTCCTTTTCATTACTAATTTCCGCACAGAATATAACTTATGTGCATCTTATAAACAGTGTAGTTAATACACCGCTAACATTTACTTAATCAATTTATCAATAAAATCCATATCCAGGGCTGTCTCCATTACATCTGCCAGCTCATCAAATGATTCATCCAGTGACTCATTAAATGATTTTATCTGACCAATATATTGGGATCCCAGAGATTTTAACCATGCATGTCTAAATGAATCATTTTTAAATATGCCATGAATATAACATCCCCACACACGTCCATCTCTTTGCATAATCCCATCCATTACAGAGACTTTTTCACCACTTCTATTTTCGATTTGCAGCAGTGGTTTATAAAATGATTTAGAGTCCTTCATTTTAGTTGTCCCCATATGAATTTCATATCCTGTAACAGCTTTATTTTTTATATCAGCCAACCAACTAACGTCGCTTTTGATTAAAGCTTTAATTTGATGAGTGGTCTTTTCGTTTTTAAAAGTTGTTTCTGTAGGTATGAGACCGAGCCCATTAACTTCTTTTTGAGCCGACTCAATGTTTTCAGGATCCCGTATGGTTTTTCCCATCATTTGATACCCTCCGCAAATACCAACGACAACACCTCCCTGTTTTCTATATTCCTGAATAGCTTTTACCATTCCAGTCTTATGTAAAAAGATTAAATCGGGAATAGTGCTTTTTGTTCCCGGAAGAATAATTGCAGAAGGATTACCGATTTGTTCGGGTCTTTCAATATACCGTATTCTAACATCAGGCTCATTTTTTAGGGGATCAAAATCATCAAAATTTGAAATTCTGGGCAATCGAATAACGGCAATATCAATATCGTTATCAATATCTCCAGCTTTTAAAATATTCTGAGCTTCAATTGCTACTGAGTCTTCTTCCGGAATATTATGGGATACATAAGGTACTACACCAATCACAGGGACACCACCCTTCTCTTCTAATATTGTTATACCATCTTTAAACAAGGTAATATCACCCCGAAATTTATTTACGATTAGCCCCTTTATCATTTTTCTTTCTTCAGGCTCAAGCAGCCATAGTGTACCAAGTAATTGAGGAAATATTCCACCTCTATCAATGTCGCCAGCTAACAATACAGGAGCTTCTGCATATTTTGCCAGATTCATGTTTACAATATCTCCCTTTTTAAGGTTCAATTCCACCGGGCTGCCCGCTCCTTCTATAATAACAAGATCAAAATCTTTGCATAAATCATCCAGCGTTTTTGTAGCAACCTTCCAGAGTTCTTTTTTATATTTGTAATAATTACGAGCAGATAGCCGGGCATATGCTTTTCCCATCACAATCACCTGCGACCTGGAATTTGCCTCCGGCTTTAATAATATCGGATTCATCATTGCAGTAGGCTTTAAACCACATGCTATGGCTTGTGTGTATTGTGCTCTTCCAATTTCTGATCCATCAGCACATACCGCAGCATTATTTGACATATTTTGTGATTTAAATGGTGCAACCCGAATACCCTTCCGGGCATATATCCTGCATAAACCGGTTACTAACAAACTTTTTCCTGCAGATGACATAGTTCCTACTATCATTAATGTTTTTGCTGTCATGATTAAACCTCTATTTAAATTGTCTTTTTTAAATCCACCATTTTTTTTGGGGATGATAGATTCATACTGTCATCTCTTTAATAGCGTGGATTAGGCGATCATTGTTTTCCTGTTTTTGTGTGGATATTCGTACATAAGATGGTATGCCGAAAGATGAACAGTCCCGAACCTGAATCTGATATTTTTTTAAGAGTGTACTTCGGAATCTTTTAGCATTACCAACCTTCATTATAAAATAGTGAGTAGAAGATGGAACTATTGAATAGCCCAAAAGTTCCAGATCCGCCACTAATTTTTCTTTGCACGATTGAATTTTGTTTACACTTGATATAATAAAATCATTTTGACGAATAGCTGTAAGTCCGGCAATTTGTGCCAGTCTATTCACATTCCATGCTGGCCGTACTCCGGATATTGCTGCAATCAAATCCTTAGGCCCTACAGCATACCCCAGGCGCAAACCTGCGATGGAGAAATTTTTTGTCATAGAACGAAGTATTATAATATTCGGCAAAGCAAAATTAATAACAGACCTGGCTTTAATCAGGAAAGATAAATAAGCTTCATCTATTATAAATCCGGTATTTGGGTTTTCTTTTGCTAATTTCCCGATTTGTTCTACAAATATCAAACTACCAGTAGGATTATTCGGATTACAAATAAAACATAGTTCAGGTTTTAATTCTTTTAATGCCTGATTTATGCTCTCTATATTAAATTTAAAGTTATCCTTAGAATCTGCTTTCACATGTTCTACTAGTCCGCCCATTAATGCGATACAACGCTCATATTCTCCAAATGTAGGAGATAAAATAAGTACTTTATCCCCGGGTTTTACAAAAGTAAAGGCTAGTAACCAGATTAATTCCGCTGTACCATTTCCTACAACAATTTGCTCTTTACAAACCCCTAATTTTTGCGTTAAAGCTATTCTTAACTCGCTTGAATCTCTGTCAGGGTATGAGGAAATATCCTTACTTTTAATATCTTCTAATGCTTTAAGAATTTCATGTGGGGGACCAAAGGGATTTATGTTCGAACTAAAATCCAATACCGTTTCCGGAGTTATACCAAGTGATTCGAGCTCATTATAGTTTAAAGCACCATGGTGAGTAATATTTTTATATAGATTATAAACAGAAAATGCTTTATTTTTCATATCAATTTTATTCCTAAAGAAATAATTATTAACAATACCGTACCAATACCAATTGCCCATAACATCAAAGAAACCATAGTTTTTAAATCATCTGCGTGTGCTAGTCTACCTGTTTCTCCTAAAGAATAAGCACCTATTTTATTTAAAACAATACCTAATGACCCGGCAGCTGCAGCCATCGGATGCCCCGCATTAGGACTTTCTGTTTTATTACGATCTTGTAACCAGACTAAAACTGCATTTTTAAGACTGCATCCGGCAAATGGGCTTCCAATAAAAAATAATAATGCTGTTAGTCTTGCTGGAATCAAATTTAATAAGTCATCTAACCGGGCTGGTATTTTACCCAGCCATTCATGTTTTTCATCCCTATATCCTAACATCGCATCAGCTGTATTTACAAATCTATAAACTAACGCACCGGGAAGTCCAAATAAAAGGAAATAGAAGATCGGTGCAACTATAGAATCAGAGCTGTTTTCTGCTACAGATTCAATTGCTGCAGCTGATAGCTGAGATTCATTTAATGCTGATGTATCTCTACTAACCAGATGTTTGCTAATTAATAGTTTTGCATTGCTAAGGTCATTTGCTCTAAGAGCAATTATAATTTTTTTGCTCACTTTCATCAAACCTTTAAGAGTAAATGTCAACTTAAGCAAAATACTGGTTATTATGAAATTAAAAGGCAAAGGCAATTCTTTAATTAATATCGTTAGAACAATTCCAATTCCTAATAACAAGGAAATACCAAATAAAGTTATTAAACCGCCATATAAAAATTGTAACTGCGGTTTTTTATTCTTAGGTGTAAATTTGATAAAGAGATTAATGAGAAGGCCCATCCAGGCAGTTGGATGAAACGCATTAGGTGGATCAGCAAATATTAGATCGATTGAGAGAGCAATAATCAGAATTATAATTTGATCCATCATATACATATTTCAACTTCCAGGTTTCCTAAATATTTAAATAGTTTGGGAATCTTTAATCGCTTTCATTCTTTAACAGACACACTGGCTTCACTGAATGTTGCCATTTCTTTTAGTACTTTACATGCTGCTTCGGCAATAGAAATTCCAAAAACAGCACCAGTGCCTTCGCCCAAACGCAAATTAAGATCGACTAAAGGTTTTAAGCCCAGGTTATCTAACATAAGTGAATGCCCATATTCAAGAGACTTATGCGCAGAGAACAGGTATGGTTTAATTTTAGGTGCAAGGCTGACTGCAATCATAGCAGCAGCTGTAGAGATGAATCCATCTACCATAATTGCTTTACCATTAGCCGCAGCTCCCAGCATTACACCTGCCAGACCCCCAATTTCAAACCCGCCAACTTTAGACAATACATCCAGGCCATCTTCCGGATTCGGTTTATTAACTTCCAAAGCAGTTTCTATAACTTTGATCTTACGTGCTAAACCTTCATCATCTATACCAGTACCGCGGCCTGCAATTTTTGCTGGATCCGAACTAGTAAAAACTGCTGCAATTGCTGCGGATGGAGTTGTATTACCAATACCCATATCGCCAGTCCCTACTATATCCAGTCCTTTTTTAATCTCAGTTGATACAACCTCTATACCTGCTTCTACCGAGGCAATAGCCTGTTCGCGAGTCATCGCCGGGCCTAAAGCTATATTTTGTGTACCCATTGCTATCTTCCTGTTAACAAGTTTTGGGTGCGGTTCAAAATTAAATGCAACACCCATGTCCACAATAATAATTCGGGAATTAATATGATTTGTTAAAGAATTGATTGCTGCTCCTCCATTAAGAAAATTAAAAACCATCTGTGATGTCACTTCTTGCGGGAAAGCACTCACTCCGGCAGCAGCCACTCCATGATCACCGGCCATAGTAATTACTACTTTATCCTTAATTTCCGGCATAGGATTTCTAAATATTCCTGCTAACTTAATAGATACTTCTTCTAAACGGCCCAGACTGCCGGCAGGTTTTGTTAAATTATTCTGTCTCTTTTGTGCAGCTTCCATTGCTTCATTATCTAATGATTTAATATTAGCTATCGATTGTTGTAACATTTACTTACTCCTTATAATGATTGAAATCTATAATAATTAAAATATCGTAATAGTAACTTATGAAAAAACATTTAGAGCTTTATAACAAGAAATGTTTAATTCAGAGTATATTTTTTAACAATTTTTGTTCTCTGATAAATAAGATGCAGGTTCATCTATCTCTCTGACAATTGGTTTATGTATTATTTTTTTAATAAGTATTTTAATTGAGGTCTGTTTTACCGGATAAATTGTAGGAACATTCATACCAAATAATAGTACAAATGCTATTGTAATAAAAATTTCTATTTTTACTCTTTTCATGCTCCGACTCCTTTCCACGAAGAAATTTTGGAACTAGTAATTAAGCGGGCGGCCTGACTCCCTATGCCATTTCAATTTCATAACACAGGTTACAGTTGCGGGACAGTGTCGGACTCACACCGACTTCGCCTTTAAGCCTTCCCATCCGGGGGTTTAAGGCACTTTTTACTAATTATATAAAATTATTAGAAATATTAAAGACGATTAAATAAAATGTCAAGTAATTACTGGATTAAAAACTATTTGCTTTAATATAACCTTTTTGTGTCCTTTATCGACATATCAGTAAACCTTGTCAATTTGATCCAACAGATAGTGCCTATCAATGACCGTTTTTTGTGAAATCCTCTTTTGTGTAATCTATCACTTTATCAGCTCCGAGTGATTTTACTAATTCCAAATTTGCAGTACTGCATATTCCTGTAACTTCAGCGCCAAAGTACTTAGCAAGCTGTACTGCAAAAGTACCTATGCTTCCCGAAGCTCCGTAAATTAGAACTTTTTGACCATTCCGGATATTTGCCTGTTTTAGAAAATGTAATGCTGTATTCCCTCCAACTGGTACAGCTGCTGCCTGCTCATAGCTTATATTAGCCGGTTTTATGGCTATCATATTATTTCCAAGCATTTTTTTCGGATTTACAGCTTCATTACGCACACATATATACTCGGCATTAGTACCGAAATCCTGCCCTGTAATGGTTCCAAAGATCTGGTCACCTTTCTTAAAAAGTTTTACATCTTTGCCTGATATTTCGATTTCTCCGGCAAATTCAGATCCCAGCATAGTTTTTTTTGGTTTTGTGAAACCCAGCATCATTCGCCCCATGAGTTGTAACAATAAGGGTTTCCCCTTAATAGCACTCCGAAGTGTTACATCCCCTGATGTTACCGTCGAAGCATATACTTTAACAAGCATTTCATTATCTTTAGGTACGGGTATTTCCGTATTAGTTAATTCAATAACTTCCGGTGGTCCGTATTTTGTTTGTACCATTGCTTTCATAAATTTCCTCCTAAATTATTCGTTATCATAACTTTTTCCCTTGTACGGCTGGTTAAAAATACCGCTTACTCGATATGACAAGGTAAACCAGAGAACGTATAGGGTTTTTATCCTCCTCGTCCAGCGATAGACAGACTACCGGTCGATCGCAAATAGTTGGCTCATTTTAAACCTAATTTCCGGCGTAAATCTTTTGCCCTTCTACGCGAAAGAGAAAGTTTTGTGCCATCTGCCAACAAGACAGCATAATTGCTTTGGGTTGTTTGAAGAATTTTTTCTATTTTGCTCAGGTTAACAATCCCACTACGACTTAATCGGAAGAATTGGCTCTGGCCCAAAATCTCCTCATAATAATTTAAAGATTTTTCTGATATAAAATCGTTTTCACTGGTATGTAAATAGCTGAATCCATCTTTGGAAAGAATATAAAAAACTTTAGAAAATGGAATGAGCTTAATTGAATTACCAGTTCGAATAGGTATATGTTTAATTTCCAGGGAAGGACTAATTTTTTGTTTTGCAATTTTTTTAATCCGGTCTACTGTCTGGATTAATAATTCCCGGTTTATCGGTTTAAGAAGGTAATCCAATGCATTAATCTGAAAGGCCTTTACTGCAAATTCTGAATAGGCTGTTTGAAATACAATAAGTGGAATATTTTCTAATTTGGAAAGTGTATTAAAAACAGATTCTCCGGGCATATTAATGTCCAGAAAAGCAACGTCAACCTTCTTTGTATTCAATATTTTCCTGACCTCATCTCCATCCCTGGCATGCCAGTGTATTTTAAGGATTTCAAAATCTTCCAGTAGCTTTGCTAATCGTTCTCTTGCAAACCTTTCATCATCTGCAATCAATGTATTAAGCGTTAAAGACAATGCTTATACTCCCGTTCTTAATTGTAAAGCTCCCATTAGCCAGCTCCACCCGTTTTTTTACATTTATCAATCCTACCCCTTCTCCAATCATAGAAGATTTAATTTCCTTATATGAATCAAACAAATCAATTTTGAGTGTATTCTTATCCTGCTTGATATGAATAAAAATATTAAGCTGCCCTTTTTTCCGGATATGATGCTTTATAGAATTTTCAACCAGAGGTTGAAGAATAAATGGAGGGATCGGGAAAGAACCTTCTCCGTCTATTTCGAAATTTAGACGATCTTCAAATCTCAATTTCTGAATAGAAAGGTAATTCCGGATTTGCTCTAACTCCTCTTCCAGAGTTACTTTATCTTTATTAACTGCATCTAATGAATAACGCAATAAACCGGATAATCTTATTAAAACCATTTCTGCCATATCCGGTTTTTCCAATAATGATACTCCCAGGTTCAGAGAATTAAATAAAAAGTGGGGATTTATCTGGGAAACCAAAACCTTTTTTTCCATTTCCATACGCAGGATCCTCTCTGCTAATATGGATTTTTCTTTTTCATTCAATCTTTTTTGATAAACGAGATTCCCAGTAAGCACTGTGGTCAATGCAATAATAAAAAGAAAGTTTATAACTAAATAAGTAATAGTCTTTATCCCTTCTGCAACAAAAAGAAAGGGATCGTTTAAGAATATAAAAATAAAACCAGTTAGACTTACTCCAAAGGTAATAAAAAAACAGAGTAGCAAAATTAGAAATGCATTTAATTTGGCAACCAATTGCCGGGCTATGATATAAGTGAAAATAGCACCACCGCCTAAGAAGGCGGAATTAATAATAACCATTGTAAATACTCTACCGGAAAACTCTCCAAATATCAGATTAGTGGTAAATCCAAAAAGAATGCCTACGATAATAGGTATGGCTATAAGTATTAAGATATTAAACAAATTAAAAAAATCAAATTGCTTTTTCATCACAACTTAAGAGTAGCGTTGTTATATTAAAAGAATCAAGTGAAAAACTAATAAAATCTGTTTAAAAAACAATAGATAAGAAGGATTGGATTAAACAACAAATAGACGCGGATAGCACGAATAGAAATATAATAAAATAACTGAGATTAAAATTAAAATTGATTTATTGTTTCAACAAGTAAATTAATATCAATAGGTTTTGATATATATGCATTAAATCCCAATTCTAAATATTTTTCTCTATCACCTTTCATAGCATAAGCTGTTGTTGCAATAACAGGTATATTACCAGTATCTATAGCTCTAATTTTTTTTAATACTTCAGTTCCGTCTATTCCCGGTAGTTGTATATCCAACAATATAAGATCAAACTTATTATTGGAAAAAATAGATACAGCGTCTTCACCGGTTACTGCATTTGTAATATTATAATTATAATCTTTAAGCACTTCATTTATATATTCTATGTTTACTTTATTATCTTCTACTAAAAGAATATTCAATCTATTTTTAGTAATATTTGACTTTTTCTTATTAACTCTTTTTTCTTCTGCAGGCATATTTTCAATTCTTCCTCCAATAGTTATTATAAACTTGCTTCCCTTTTTTATTTTGCTTTCCACTTCAATTGTTCCACCATGAAGCTCTATAAGCCTTCTGGAAATTGCAAGGCCCAATCCGGTACCTTCCATTATCTTTACAGTCATATCGGAAGAACCTGTTTTAATTACCTGTTCAAATGGTAAAAATATTGTTGATAAAAATTCATCCGGGATACCTATACCTTCGTCCCAAATAATAATTATTATATTATTTCCTTCACCCCAGGCATCAATCCCGATGCTTTTCCCTGGTTCTGTGAATTTCACAGCATTAGAAAAAAGATTATAAACAACTTGCTTAAGTCTTGTTTCATCACCATCTAACCAGCCAATATCCGGTGATATATTTATTTTAGTGCTTAGCTTTTTTTTATATACAATTGATTTTAGTGTGGATGGTATTCTTTTTAACATCATGGAAATATCAAAAGGCATTTTGTTTATATCAATTTTGTTTGCTTCAATTTTTGAAAGGTCTAAAACATCATTTACCATATTCAGCAAATGGTTGCTGCATTCCTTTATATTTGACAGGAAGCGTTTTTCCTTTTCATCGAGTTTTTCCACAGAAAGTAATTCAAAAAGCTGAATAAATCCGCAAATCCCGTTTAAAGGTGTTCTGAATTCATGGCTCATATTAGCAAGAAATTCACTTTTTGCCTGGTTGGCTTTTTCTGCAGAATACTTTGCTTTATACAGTTTCTGCTCCAATTTCTTCCTTTCTGTTATGTCATTCATAACTATTACAGATATTTCTCCTAATGGCATAAGGTTAAACTCAACATCCTTTACAGAATTATCCTTGCATGTTAATTTCCATTCCTGCATTCCAATTTCAGAATTCATTTCTGATGCTTTTGAGATTGCATTTATCCATGACATTTTAACTTTTTCTCTATATTCTTTATCCGGATATGCTGTATTCCACCAGTCTTCTGCTTTACTCACATCGTTTAGTGTGTAGCCGAAAACTTCTATGAATTTATTATTATAAAACTCAATATCCTGATTTTTATCTGTTACAACCATTGGTATTGGTGATTTTTCAATGATCTCCCTGAATTTTCTTTCACTTTCTTTAATTCTTCTATCCGCTTCGGTTTGTTCAATAATTCTTCCAAGTCTCTCCGAAACAGCATTAATAAGCTTTCGCTCTTCCTTTAAAAATGGGCCTTCATATGAATCCGGCATTTTCTCTAAATAATAAATTTCAATTACACCTTTTATCTTATTATAAACTTTTATATCAGCAGACATTTTCCATTTTGTATTTTTAAAATTTTCTGTTTTATATTCTTTGTTTTCAAAAATAATTTTAGCGCATGTTATATCCGGGAATTGCCATGAAGGAGGGAATAGATTTACAAGGCCATTTATAATTTCTTCCATAGATATATCAGGCTTGTTAACAAGGCTGGAAAGTTCATATATGCAATTTAATTCTTTTACACGTTCTCCTAAATTATGTAAAATTAATCTATTTTCTGTTATATCTACAAGTGAAACAGAATATATTGAATTTAATTCATTACAATCCTGAATTGCAGAGAATTTTATATTTAATATTTTTTTATTGTTATTAGACAGGATTACCATTATTTCGTTTTTAATATCTTTTTTGCCTTCTACAAGGGAAATAAGGCATTCGCTTATAATAGTGAGCGAATCACTAGTAATATATCTAAAAATATTTTCATACAATTCATTTTTATTTTTTATATTAAATAAGTCTAAACATGCATAATTAACATTTATTAATTCTATCTTCTTGAAGCATTTATTAATTCTATCAATATTACTTTTAAAATAATCCCTTATATCTGAATTTTCATTGTATTTTAATTGTTTAAAATGCATCAGAAGCTCTTTGGTATCTATTACCATAATAGCATCTGGTGTATTTTCAAACAGATTTTGATAGAATTTATTACTTTCTATTAAATTATCACTCAATTTTATTACTCTCTATTATTATAGATAATATTTTAGAAACTTTTTCACATAATTTAATTATTTCCTTATTCGATATTTTATTATTTATTCCTGTATCCAGTTTTATAGCTGATTCCTCGAGTAATGATAAACCAAAATAGCCTGCATTGCCTTTATAACTATGAGCAATAGATTTTATTTTTGGTTTATTCTCTTCTAATTTATTTTTATTAATTACTGCGTTATTTAAAAATTCTTGTTTCTCTTTTACATCGGAAATAAATGTAGTTTTTAATCTTAAGGATAAATTATCTTTAATTAGATATTTATCTTTGTTTTCTGTATCTTCAATATTTTTATAGGAAAAAAAGGTTTCCTCTTTTTGTTTCAGATATTTATTTATTATTTGAAAGAAAAAATCAAATTTGATTGGCTTTGTAATATAATCGTTTGCACCAAGTTTCAGACTTTTATCTATGTCCTCCCGCATCGCATATGCAGAGAGTGCAATTATTGGTTTTTTAAAACCATTTTCCCTTAGATATTTTATCGCTTCATTTCCATCTAATTCCGGCATTTGAATATCCATAAGGACAAGGTCCGGAGCATATTTCTGTGCAATTTCTATTGCTTCATTTCCATTTACTGCAAACAAAATTGAATCATATCCATGATTCTTAAAATACTCCGAAATCAACTCTCTGTTTACCAGATTGTCGTCCGCAAGTAATATTATATTATCATGCTTATCACTTATGTCTGTTTTTTGTTCTGGATTAATATTCCTATTACTTAATTCATGTTCGATCTTATCTGAATAAGCTGGAATTGTTATTTTAAATTCCGTTCCTTTTCCTAAAATTGAATTTAAATCTATGCTTCCTCCTATTAGTGAAACTAAATTCTTGCAAATTGCCAGCCCCAGGCCGACTCCACCGGTTTTATATTTTTTGGCAGACTCTACCTGGATAAATGGGTCAAAAATTATTTTTAAATGTTCATTGGAAATACCTGTTCCATTATCACGAACAATAAATTTGAAATGATCCTGTGATTTATCATACTTAATATTTATTTCTACATTGTTCGCGTTTGAATGTTTTAATGTATTGCTTAATAAATTACTTAATACCTGATGTATCCTCCATTTGTCATTATACATTTTTTCCGGCAGGTTCTTATCTGAATTAATAGAAAATTGAATATTAGCATTTTTAAATTGAATCTCAAAGATCGTTTTTATACTTTTTAATATTTCCGAGATAGAAAATGTTTGTTTATAAATATCCAGCTGCCCTGCTTCTATCTTCGAGAGATCTAGAATATCATTTAGAAGGTTAAGTAATAATTCTCCTGAATTTATTATTGTTTTTACATATCCCAGTGCTTGTGAATTTTCTGTTTTTTTCATAAGAAGATTTGCAAAACCCAGAATTCCGTTTAAAGGAGTGCGAATATCATGAGACATATTCGCTAAAAAAACTGACTTTAGGCGATTTGCAGATTCTGCTTTTTCTTTTAATAATAATTCATGTTCATAAGATTTCTGTAATTTCTCTTCCAGCTTTCTTTTCTCGGTAATATCTGATTTAACTGCACCATAACCCATAATTTCACCAGTGCTCAAATCTTTTATCGGAAAAATTGAAGCATCTTCTATATACTCTTCTCCATTCTTCTTTTTGTTTAAAAACTCACCTTTCCATATCTTACCACTAGAAATATTTCTCCATAATTCTTCATAATATTCAGGCGGATAATTAGCATTTATTGATTTTAATATTCTTGGATTTTTTCCTTTAACTTCCTGAAATTTATAACCAGTTGCTTTTTCAAAAACAGGATTTACATAAATTATATTTCCTTTCAGATCCGTTAAAACAATACTATCAGTTGCCTGTCTCACAATATTTGCAAGTTGATTGGCTTCATTAAACATTCTTCTTTGATCTGTTACATCTGTTACAACGGCAAGAAAACCAATTATCTTATCATTATTATCCTTTCTATAGTCCCAATCAAATTTAATATCTACTTTCTGTCCGTTTTTTTTTATATTTTTATCAATTATAACAATAGGCTTTAAATGTTCTTTAGCAACCCTTTTAAAATATTCCCGCAGGTACTTTTCTTTTTCTTTTGTTTCATAAAAAGACCATATTTTCTTGCCAATAAGCTCACCTGCATTATATCCGAGTATATCATTAAAAGTCTTGTTACAGAAAATAATTGTTCCATTAATATCCATTTCCACAATACCGTAAGGATTCATATCTACAAGGTTTCTATATCTCTCTTCACTTAATTTAATTTTGTCTAAAGATATTTTTTGTTGAGTAATATCATGAGAATATTCAATTATCTGTATCACATCACCTGATTCATTAAAAATTGGGTGGCTATGTATTTCATGATATTTTTTATTCCCTTTACTATCTATTTTTTCACGTATAACTATTGTAGGTTCTTTTGTTCTTTTAATAATCTCTATAGGACATTCATATCCAAAATGGCTGCATGGTTTATCAAAACCATATAAGCAATTAAAACATTTGGAACCAGGAGAAATACCGGAAACTTTATTAGAATAAAGAATATTATTGTGTTCTGCATCAATCACATAAAAAGGATGATCTATTGATTCTATTATACGGTTTAGAAATTTATTCTGACTTTCTATTTGTTCCGATAAAGAGTTTTCATCAGCTTTGTTATTAATTAGTTCAGGAATTTGAATCACCTCTTTCTAAAATATAATGCTAAAATTTATTAATCTTCTATTACCAGAGTTTCATAAATTTGTTTAAATTCGGAATCATATTTCTTAAAAACATCTAATACATCAGGATCAAAATGCTCAGGAATTGTTCTACCATCTCCATTTACAATAATGTCATAAACCTTTTTATGCTCGAAAGCTATCTTATATGATCTGGCACTTCTCAAAGAATCATATACATCTGCCAGGTGTACAATTCTTGCTTCTATTGGAATTTCTTCCTTCTTTCTTCCATAAGGATATCCTGAGCCATCATAGTTTTCATGGTGTCCCAAACATATTTTATTCGCTACTTCCATAAATTTGGATACTCCCAGTATTTTTGCACCATAAGCAGGGTGTTTTTTTATCTGCTCCCATTCTTTTTCTGTTAATTTCTCCTTCTTTAATAAAATGTCAGAATGTATATGTATCTTCCCGATATCATGCATTTGCGCTGAATTTGAAATATTAAATACAAGCAGTTCAGGTAAATGTAATTTTTCTGCAATAAAAGTAGAATAATGGTTAACTCTAATTATATGGGCTCCTGTCAATTCATCACTGACTTCTGCTGCCCGTGCCAATGAATTTAAAGCATAAACATATGCATCCTTTATTTCAGTAATTTGGTCCTGTATTATCTTAAAAAAGTTTCCTGTTAATGAAAAACTCTTTAAAGTTTGGGCCAATAAATTAGTAATATCCGTTTTATAATTGAAAGCTATGATAAATATTTTTCTACCTTGATAGCAGATATAATTATAAATAGTTCCTATATTTTTTCTTACTATAGGATGAAAGTTATTTTGGAATTCCTCTAAAGTAGTATTTAAATCCTTATAATTATTAAAAACTGCATCATTTTTACCTTCACTAATTGCAAAATTATTAAAATTATCTAATAGTATTGGCTTAAATTTAGTAATTGTTTTATTTTCTTCTATTTTATATAGATTAGCATATAAAGCAGTCTCTTTATGATACTCTGCTATCATAATAAAACCGGGGATTTCATCATAATTTTGTATTTGTGAAATATAATCATTTAATAAATTAAAAACGTCTTTTTGAAAATCAAAGTAATTTGGATCAAATTTCTTCATAATAAGATCTGACGTATTATTTATTGATATTATATTCTTAAAAGTACTTGTTACTACATCACTTAAATTCTTTATTGTTAAATGATTTTTTATTTTTAAATATAATTCCATTTTGTTAATAGGTTTATTCAAATAATCATTTGCACCAGCTGCTAAAGCTTTTATTTTATCTTCCTGGTTATTAATAGTTGTTACAATAATAATTGGTATATGCTTTAAATCATCATCACTTTTTATTTCTCTGCACAGGTCAATTCCATAACAATCAGGCAGCATAACATCCAGTAATACAATATCCGGCGGATTATTATGCATAACCATTTTAGCGTCTTTACCATTTTCTGTAATAATTAAAGTATATTTACTATCCAACAGTTCTTTATAGATTTCAATATTAACAATCTCATCTTCTACAACAAGAATATTGTTCGTTTTATTCATTATTTAAAATTACCTTTTTCTATTTATAACTATTCTAGTTCCCAGAAAATTAAAATTCAAGAAAAAAATCGATTATTTCTAAAATTATATTTGATTTATATATAATGATAACTAATAATTTAAATTAGAAGCAGGAAATACGCCTAATACAATAATTATAATCAATTGTATTTTTTTAAGTAATTTTTGTTAAATTACTATTTAATATTACAGTTTTATTAGAAAAAGAATTTTAAGATTAATGAGTATTAAAACAATCCTACTATTTGGATTGGCCATTCTTATATCTCTACTCTTATTTTTTTTAGATAGTACATTCCTTAAAATTCTATTACTAATTATCATACCTGTATTATTTATTTTAACTTTTATTGATAAAAAAAAGATAGAAATCGAGATTTCAAGCCTAAAAGAAAAATTGAACGAAAAACAATCATCTGCCACACAAAAAAATAATAACCAACATATATATGACCTAAAGAAAGAAATATCAGAATTAAAAGTATCTATGAATCACAAAAAAGCAAATATTGAAACCCTGTTTGTAGATTACCGTTTATTTGAAAAAGCAATAATTGCTATGAAAAAGCTTTCTAATGTTGTTGTACATAAAACAGAATCGTCCACAAATGAGCTTGCAAAAAGTATTTTTGCTATAGTACAAAATAATAAAAATGTTGGAACTAAAATAAACGCTTTATTAACAGAGCTTACTACCGGTGATAAAAGCTTAGAACAAAATGTAAACGAGTTGATGACTGAAATAAACAAATTTGATTCAATAAGTAACCATTTTAAGATTATACAGGAAAGTTTTGTGAAATATATAAAAGGGCTCGAAAAAACTGTAAGAGAAATTGATGATTACACAGGCGGTATTACAGAATTATCAGAAACAACAAAAATTCTTGCAATAAATGCATCTATAGAAGCTGCACATGTTGGAAAAGAAGGAGCTGGATTTGCAGTTATTGCAAAGGAAATTCATAAACTTGCAGAAAGTTCCAGGAAAATCGCAGTAAATATAAACGGCAAAATAAAAAATACAGTTGTAGACATAGACCATTCATTTAATAATCAATCAAAAGAGATCTCTACTTCTATCTCATCATTAGAAGGTTCGCGAAAATCCTTGTATAATGTTTCAAACGGCTTAAAACCACAGATTCAGAATATAAGTGATTCAATAGAAGAATCAAAAAAAGTATCAAGAGAAGTAACAGAACAATTAAATAAAGTTACAGTATCTCTCCAATTCCTGGATTTGATAAAGCAAATAACAAAGCATATTCTTGAGATAACAAATGAAATACTGGATAAATATCAGATAACTTTCAGCAGTATAAATGTTGGTAAAGAAATTGATGAATCAGTTCTGGATAAAGAAATAACAGAATTAATTAAAAAACATCTTACTACAAAAGAAGAATGGGTAACTCTTGGTATTCCTATGGATGAAAATGTAGATAAAGACAATAAAAATAAATTAAAAGGAAATGTTACTTTATTTTAGATTTTAGGAGGAATTAAATATGAGTAAAAAAATTATGTGCATAGATGACTCTCCAACTATTCGAATATTAGTAAATAAAACATTAACAAGTAAAGGATACGAAATCATAGAAGCGGAAAATGGTCAAAACGCCCTGGATAATCTTAGTGATGATATAAGTATTTTTATTGTTGACGTTAATATGCCTGTTATGGATGGATTCACCTTTGTTGAAAAACTAAAATCCATGCCATCATATAAAACAAAACCTGTTGTATTTCTTACAACAGAAAGTACAGATGAAAAAAAGAACAGGGGCAAACAGCTTGGAGTAAATGGCTGGATTGTGAAACCGTTTGAACCGGAATCTCTTCTAACAGTAATTGATATGCTGGTAGATTAAAAATGAATAAAAGACTTACGGTTTTGGTAATTGAAGATGAAAAAGTAAATATAATGATTATAAAAACAATACTGGAACAGGAAGGTTTTTGTGTTTTAGATGCAGAAAATGGAAAACTCGGAAGAGAATTGGCTGAAGAATCCAGACCGGACCTTATTTTACTTGATATCCGGATGTCTGTTGAATCTGGTTTTGAAACTTGTGAAAAATTAAAAGCAAATGCAAAAACTTCAAATATTCCTATAATCTTTATTACTGCATTAAGTGATGTAAAAGATAAAGTAAAAGGTTTTAATCTCGGTGCAGTAGATTATATTACAAAACCATTTGAGGACGAAGAGGTAATTGCACGTGTAAAACTTCACATAAAACTCAATTATGTACAAAGAGCAATAATTAAAAGTCAAAGTGAGCGCTTAAAACAAATTACAAAAGCACAACAGGAAATACTTATAAATCCGGGAGATCTGCCAGAAGCAAATTTCTTTATTGAATACAGACCAATAATGGAAGCTGGTGGAGATTTTTATGATGTAATTAAATTTGGTGAGGATATTTTTGCTTATTTCTGTGCGGATGTAAGCGGACATGACATTGGTTCTTCTCTTGCAACTTCCGCTTTAAAAGCTTTGATACATCAGAATGCAGGACCTCTCTATTCACCGTCAGATACTATGCAGTTAATAAACAGTGTTTTAAAAACAGTTTTAATAAATGGTAAATTTCTTACAATTGCATATGCATTATTAAATAAAAATAAAAATCAATTATTACTTGTAAGTGCGGGCCACCCGCCGGTTATTTATATGCGAAAAGAAAAAACCCCGGAAATTATTAATATCTCCGGAGATATTATTGGAGCATTCGAGCACATATATATAGAAACAAAAAAAATAAAAGTCGAAACAGGAGATCGATTTTTTTTATATACAGACGGTTTTATAGAAAGTTTTAAAAAAAAGAAAAATAGCAGAGAAGAAAATATCGAAACTATGAGACAGATCATTTCTAATACTAAAGATCTTTCCATAGAAAAAGCTGTTAAATACATTGCAAATACACTTTTTCCGGAAAATACTACCCCGGAAGATGATCTTCTATTATTAGGCATAGAAATATGAATAATAAACTTTTACTGTCTGTATTAAATGCAGATTTAAAGGAAATTGATTTATTTTGTTTTAAAATTAAAGAGTTTATGAAAAAAAATAATATTTCACAATATTACTTTGATACTCAGCTGCTTTTAAGAGAAGTTTTTAATAATGCTGTTGTTCATGGCAGTAAGAGCAACCCGAATAAAAAGATAATTACTGAGTTTTCATATATAAACAACCTATTGAAAATAGATATTAAAGATGAAGGATATGGCTTTGATTGGAGAAAAGTTTTAAAAAAGAAAATAAATATAGCAGATAGTCATGGCCGCGGGCTTGCAATTATAGAACAATATGCAGATGAAATAATTTATAATGAAAAGGGTAATAAGGTAACATTAAAAAAAAAGATCTTAACAGAGGAAAACATGAATGAATTGAATATTACAAGAGATGATAACAGAATTTATCTTCCATTAAATTATGATCTTGTTGCATCCAATTTAAAAGAATTAAGAGAAGAATTGCTTGTTTTAATAAAGGATAATGTTAACGAAATAACAATCGATTTTAATGGAGTCGAAATGGTTGATTCATTGGGAATAGGCCTTCTTGTTCAAATACAGAATTCTTTAACAGAAATAGATGGCAGATTAATTGTTAAGAATTTATCCACGGACATTCTTAACCTGTTTAAATCAATGAGGCTGAATCACCATTTCACCATTGAGGAGAATTAAAAATGTCTTATCTTAATATGGAAGATGAAGTTTTTGTTTCTTATATGGATGAATCAAGAGAACATCTTACTGACATAGAATCCAACTTATTGACAATAGAGGAAAAAGGAATAAAAGATGATAAAGAACTTATAAATAAAGTATTTCGCGCTGCACACTCAATAAAAGGCGGGGCTGGATTCTTTAATCTTACAGCTATTCGTGATCTAAGCCATAAAATAGAAAACGTTCTGGATCTTATACGCTCTCTGGAATTAAATCCTAATCCGGAAGTAATAAATATACTGCTATTGGCATTTGATAAACTTAGAGAATTAATAAATAATCCTGAAAAGAGCAACGAAGAAAATATTACGGATTTCTTAGTATCATTAAACAGCCTTACAAAATCCGGACTTACAAAGAATGGAAAAAAAGAACTTTCAGAATTCATTGATATAAACCTGCCTGATGGTAAAACCATCATGAAGATGACCAGATATGATTTAAATACATGCCTACGTCATGATCAATATATATATTTAATTGATTATGATCTTATTTATAATCTTAATAAGGGTAATATAGATATACTTACTTTTTATTCAAATTTAATTGGAACGGGTACAATCGAAAACATAGTTACAGACTTTAATGCTTTAGGAACTCTAGAAAACAGCAAGTTAAATCGATTACCTGTTTATCTACTATATTCCACAGTAATTAAACCAAAAAAAATTGAGAAACTTTTTCAGATAAAATCAGATAAAATACATATTATCTTAGATCCTTCGAAAGAAACTGAAAAATTTAAAGAAACCACAATAATAAAAACAGATAAGCAGAAAGAAGAAAAAGTTAAAAAAACATCTTAAGACAAACCAAAAGATGAAACAGTATTTATTGAAGAGACAGAACAAACTCATGAACCTTTAGAAAAAGAAGCATCTATAAAACAGGAAGAAATAGAATCAGATAAAACACAATCAGAAAATGAAATATCCGGAACGCTACGTGTAAAAGTAAACCTGTTAGAGCAATTAATGACACTTGCCGGTGAACTCGTATTAAGCAGAAATGAATTAAACGAAGCAATTTCCAAAGAAGATCAAATATCAATTAAAGCAAGCGGCCAGCGAATAAATCAGGTTACTTCAGAATTGCAGGAAGCAATAATGCTTACAAGAATGCAGAATATTGGCAATATATTTAATAAATTCCCAAGAATTGTAAGAGATATGGCAATAAAACAAAAAAAAGAAATAAAACTAAATATTTCCGGAAAAGAAGTAGAATTAGATAAAACAATTATAGAAGGCTTGAATGAACCCTTAATGCATATGATACGCAATGCAGTAGATCATGGGATTGAACTACCGGATAACCGTATTAAACAGGAAAAAGATCCTAAGGGAGAAATAAATCTTAAAGCTTTTCACGAAGCAGGACAGGTTATTATAGAAATTAGTGATGACGGGAAAGGTCTCGATATAAATAAAATTACGTCTTCTGCAGTTTCCAGAGGGATTATTTTAAAAGAAGAATTAAAGGAAATGACACAAAAAGAAAAACTCGCACTCATTTTTAAACCTGGACTAACCACTGCAAAAAGTATCACAGATGTTTCCGGACGTGGAGTTGGAATGGATGTTGTAAAAAGCAACCTTGATAAACTCGGAGGTATTATAGATATTGATACATTACCAGGTAAAGGTTCTACATTTAAAATAAAATTACCACTAACACTTGCGATTATTCCTTCACTGCTTATTTCAGTTAATAATGAACGCTTTGTTATACCCCAGCTAAATGTAGAAGAGCTAATAAGAATTTCTGTTAATGATATAAAAAAGAAAATAGAAAATATTGGTAATATAGAAGTATTAAATCTAAGAGGCAAACTAATTCCATTGGTACATCTTGCAGATATTCTTGGAATTATAAAAACATATAAAGAACCATTAACAGACCAAAGAGAACTGGATAGACGAAATAAAGTCGCAGATAGACGTATTCCAACTGTATTAAATGCTCTAAGTGAAACTAATGAAAGTAATATAGAAAGCGATATAGAAACCGAACAAATAAAAGTACGGAAAGAAAGGCGTTACCAGGCTCAAAGTGATTTGAATATTGTAATCGTATCCTCCGGATTTTTTAGATATGGACTGATTGTAGAAAAACTTTATGATAACATGGAAATAGTTATTAAGCCGCTGGGAAGGCATTTAAAGAAATGCCTGGAATATGCCGGAGCTACAATTATGGGAGACGGCCGTGTTGCCTTAATTATTGATATTGCAGGTATTGCAAATCTTGCTGCCGTAAATACGCTACAAAGAAATATTGCATCCGAAGAAAAGGAATTAATAGAAGAAAAAGAAACTCATTCATATCTTCTATTTAGAAATTCTCCGGAAGAGCATTGTGCGATGCCTATTAACCTGGTGGATAGAGTAGAGCATATAACTGCAGACAAAATAGAGAATGTAGGGGGTCGCAGAGTTATGCAGTACAGAGGGAAAAGCCTTCCTTTAGTACGTCTCGAAGATGCTGCAACATGTACTCCATTAAAAGATGATCAACAACTGGCTGTAATTGTCTTTAAAATAAAAGGACATGAAATAGGTTTGTTAGGTTCACGGCCAACCGATTCCATAGAAACAGATATAGAAATAGATAGTACTTCTTTGAAACAGAGAGGTGTACTGGGTTCTGCTATAATTAATGGCTTTACGACAATGATAGTTGATGTTTTTGCAATTGTAGAAGTTGTATATCCGGACTGGGTATCACATTTAAAAAAAGAAGAAATTCATACTCATGAAAAATCCGGGAAAACTATTCTTGTTGTAGAAGATTCTAATTTTTTTCGTACACAATTATTAAAAATCTTAAATGAGGCCGGATTTAATACTATTGGTGCGGAAGATGGACAATTGGCATGGGAAATTCTTAAAAGCAGGGCAGATGATATTAATATTGTCTTAACAGATATTGAAATGCCGAATATGGATGGATATGAATTAACAAAAAAAATTAGAGCAGATAATAGATTTTCTTCTATACCAATAATTGCAATAACTTCCGTTGCAGGAGATGAAAATATTAAAAAAGGAAAAGCTTTAGGAATTACAGAATACCAGATAAAGCTGGATAGAGAAAAACTTTTAGAGAGTATTAAAAAATATATTACTTTAGATGATTCATAAGTTAATGAATCTTTAAGAATTTTATATAATTTTTCTGTGGAGGATAAAAATGAAAAAAAATACAAAGATAAATTTTATACAGAGTATCGGTGGTAAAATTCTTATTATTTTTGTTTTAATGAGCATAATTTCTATTATTGGGCTTTCTATTGTTTTCATTTCAGAAGCTTCTAAATCACTTAGAGAACAGACATTCAATCAACTAGAATCGATTCAGCAGATAAAAAAGAACCAGATAGAAAATTATTTTTCAGATCTTATTAATTTAATGGATGATGTACAAACTAATCTTCGTTTTATAGATGGTATTGCTTTATTTAGAGATATATTTCCAAATGGTATTAATAGTGATGAATATATTGATTTATATGATAAACGTTTTCCCGGATTAAACACTTTTGAAAAGGTTTTTGGATTTTATGATGTATTTTTAATAGACCTCGAGGGGAATATAGTGTTTACAGTGGAAAAAGAAGATGATTGGGGAACAAACCTTGTTAATGGCGAGTTTAAGAGTACCGGATTAGCAAAAGCATTTGAACAGGGAAAAGAAAAAACTTCTATTATAGACTTTGAATGGTATGACCCATCAAATGAACCTGCTTCATTTTTATCTACCCCTCTAAGAGATTCTAATGGAAAATTGATAGGAGTAGCTGCTTTCCAGATCTCGTTGGAACAGATAAATGATATAATGCAGGAAAACTCCGGTATGGGTGAAACAGGAGGAAGCTATCTTGTTGGAGAGGATTATTTAATGAGATCAGATTCTGATTTAGATCATACTCCAATGACAGTAAAAGAATCTTTCGAAGAAAAAATAGAAATGGATACAGCCAGTATTGATTATGCATTAGAAGGAAAAACCGGCCAGCACATTATAATAATAGAAGTTGATGGGGAACAGCAACCAATATTAAGTTCTTATTCATCTGTAACAATTAATAATCAAATAACCTGGGCTATGGTAGCAGATATAGATGAAGAAGAAATTAATGAACCCATTAATGCACTAATATTTTTTATTATAATTACAACAGTAATTATTTTAAGCATTATTATTATTGTAGCTTTTATATTCAGCAGAAGCATATCAAGGCCAATTTCATCTGCAGTTTTAGTTGCAGACAGTATAGCCGAAAAGGATCTTACCAAAGAAATTGAAAATAAATATCTTAAGAAAAAAGATGAAACAGGCCAATTGTCCAGAGCCCTGGTAGAAATGAAGGAGTCTTTAACAGGCATGGTGCAGGATTTAACAAATGGAGTAAATTCTATAGCATCTTCTGCTACAGAGCTTTCCACTATATCCGAAGAAATGTCAAAAGGGGCTGTTTTAACAACAGATAAAACAAATACTGTAGCGTCTGCAGCAGAAGAAATGAATACAAACATTGTATCTGTTGCAAGTGGAATGGAACAAACTTCCACAAATATAAGCGGAGTTGCAAGTGCTGCAGAGGAAATGAATACAACAATAGGCCAGATTGCACAAAATACAGAAAAAGCCCGTACAATAACAGAAGATGCTGTGAAACAGTCAGAATCCGTTTCCAATAGAATGAATGAATTAGGAGTATCCGCTTTAGAAATTGGCAAAGTTACAGAAACAATAACAAGCATATCCGCACAAACCAATCTTCTTGCATTAAATGCGACAATAGAGGCTGCTCGCGCCGGAACTGCCGGTAAAGGATTTGCTGTAGTTGCAGGAGAAATAAAGGAACTTGCACAGAAAACAGCTACTGCCACAGAAGATATTAAAGATAAAATACAGGGGATTCAAAATGCCACGAACATGACTATAAATGATATACAAGAAATAGGGAAAATAATAAAAGAAGTGAATGATATTGTTTCTACAATAGCTGCTGCTATAGAAGAACAGACTATTACAACAAAGGACATTACAAGAAATATGAATGAAGCTTCTTTAGGAGTAACAGACGCAAGTAAAAGAATGGCACAATCTGCAGAAGTAACTCAAAGTATAGCAAAAGATATTGCAGATGTATCCTTATCTGCTCAAAATATTTCCGGAAATACAGTACAGATAAATAGTAGTGCAAAAGAACTTTCTAAATTATCTGAACAATTAAAAACAATGATAGAGCAATATAAATTATAATCGGGAGATATTTTATGAAACCAGTTGATGATTCATATCTTGTATCCACTTTTTATCTGGGAGACACGTGCTGGGGTATTGATACAAAAAGAACACAGGAAATAATAAAAATTCCTGATATAACAGCTGTTCGAAACGCACCTGAATATGTTGTAGGAATAATCAATCTTCGTGGTAAAATAGTTACTACGATAGATCTTTACAGTAAAATAGGACTTCCGGGCAGATGTAATCTTCAAAAATGTCAAATTATTATTGTAGATTGGAAAAGTGAGTACATTGGTTTGGTTGTAGACAGTGTATCCGATGTTGTGGAAGTAGGCAGTCTCTCTCCTCCACCTACTACTATAAATGGAATAAAAGGGAGTTTTATAAAAGGAGTTTACAGGGCAGAGAATTCACTTATTGCAATACTTGATATTAACACTGTACTTGAAATTCAGGAGAAAACAATTTGAGCCTCCGCGTACTTATAGTTGATGATACAAGCACGTATAGAACAATACTAAGTAAAGTGTTATCTCGGATTACTGATGTAAATGTAATTGGAATGGCTCATGATGGTGAAAATGCATTAAAATTAATAAATGAGCTTTCTCCGGACCTAATCACACTAGATCTTGAAATGCCTGTTATGGATGGATTAAGCCTGTTAAAAAAATTGAAAAATAATAATATTGATATTGGTGTGATAGTCATTAGTTCTCATACAAAAAAAGGAAGCGAGAAAACAATACAGGCGCTTTATCTCGGAGCATTTCATTATATAACAAAACCTGAAGATTCAAATTTTAGCAACAACTTAATTACCATACAGAAAATGATTGAGCCAATTATAAAATCATTTATCCAAACTAAAAAACCGAGAGAAAACCATTTTAAAAAAATAAGTAATATTAACAAAAAGATAGAAATAAAAAAATTGGCTCCCAGAGAAACAATACAAAAAATTAAAGGATTTTCACCAGAAATTGCTGCTATTGGAATATCAACTGGAGGCCCTCTTGCTTTAAATAAACTGCTCGTTGATTTTCCCGAAGATTTTAGTATTCCAATCCTCATAGTACAGCATATGCCGCCACTTTTTACTAAAACACTAGCTAATAGTTTAAATGATAAATGTTCTCTGAAAGTAAAAGAAGCAGAGGATTTAGAGGAAATGCAGCCTGGAGTGGCATATATAGCACCTGGTAACAAACAGATGAAAACTATAAAATTGCATGGTAAAACAGGAAAATTTATACGAGTAACTGATGATCCACCGGAAAATCATTGTAAACCATCTGTGGATTATTTATTCCGTTCTCTTTCACATAATTTTCCTGGCAAAGTACTGCCGGTAATTATGACAGGCATGGGAAATGACGGCACACTTGGATTAAGATTACTTAAAAGGCATAAATGTATTTCCATTGTTCAGGATGAAAAAACAAGTACGGTTTTTGGCATGCCGTATGAAGCAATTAATGCAGGAGTGGCGGATCTAATACTTCCATTAGAAGAAATATTAAAAAATATTCTCAAAATTGTGGGGATATAGTGACAGATAGAATAAAAATAGCACCGGAAGAACAAACTATTTTTATTAATTATATAAAAGGAATCACCGGAATAGCCTTAGATCAATCAAAAGATTACCTTTTTGAAACAAGATTAAATGTACTATTGGAGCAAACAAACTCTAAAAGCTTTATAGAATTTTATAGAAAAGCCATGAATGACAGAACAGGTTTACTGGAGCGAAAAATAATTGATGCAATAACAACAAATGAGACATTTTTCTTTCGTGATAATTCTCCATTCGAATTATTAAAGCATAAAATAATGCCGGATGTGATTGATAAAAAAAATGGAACTAAAGGCCTTTCGCAGCCATTGAATCTGAGTATATGGAGCGCAGCATGTTCCACCGGTCAGGAAGTATATAGTATAGCTATTATATTAAAAGAAATTCTTGGGAATCCATTTAACCATAACATTCATCTTATTGGAACAGATATATCTGATGAAGTTATTAAAAAAGCAAGTTACGGATATTATAACTGGATAGACATCGAAAGAGGTTTAAATCCAGGTCAAAAGCAGCAATATTTTACAGAAGAAAATGATAGCTGGAAAATAAAAGATGAAATTCGTGCTATGGCTGTTTTCCAGAAATTAAATTTATTAAACGATTTTACTCATCTTGGTAAGTTTGATATTATATTCTGCAGAAATGTGGCTATATATTTTTCAGAAGAAGATAAAAAAAAGCTATATAATAATATATCCTCTGTATTAAAGCCGGATGGGTACCTTATAATTGGCTCCACTGAATTTATAACGACCATCTGTCCTCAATTTGAATCAAAAAGATATCTGAAATCTGTATTTTATCAATTTAAAAATTAAAAATAGCTTCTTACTCCATGTTATTCGTAAATATAATTTAAGGAAAATGCTTAGCTATTTCTTATATTACTTTTTTTATTATCTCTGTCAATATTTTTAGATCTATAGGTTTTGATATATATTCATCAAAACCTATATTCATATATTTTTCTCTATCGCCTATCATAGCATATGCTGTTAAAGCTATAACAGGAGTTGTTACAGAGCATACTTCTCTTAATTGTTTTAAAGTTTCTATACCATCTATTCCAGGAAGCTGTATATCGAGTAATATACAATCATATTCATTTTTAGAAGATTTTTCTATTGCTTTTTCTCCACTATCAACATAATCAAGAGTATAACCTTCCAACTTTAAAGCAGTAATTATCAATTCCATATTAACCTTATTATCTTCTACTATAAGTAATTTCCCTTTATTTTCATTAATAATATTATCAATTTCATGTTCTTGTGTTTTGCCATCTTTTTTATCTACCGTTTCTATTCTTCCGGGAAATGTAATCGTAAAACGACTGCCTATTCCAATTTTGCTTTTAACGCTTAAAGTTCCATCATGAAGTTCTATAAGCCTTTTACATATTGTAAGGCCAAGGCCGGTTCCTAATGTTTTCGCTTTATTACTCTTTGCCTGTTCAAAAGGATCAAATATTTTAATAAGGCTTTCTTCCGGAATTCCCATACCTTCATCCCAGATTGTTACAATAATTTTATCATTTTCTGCTTTTGCATCAATACCGATATTTTTACCGGGATCTGTAAATTTATAAGCATTTGAAAGAAGATTGTTAATTATCTGTTTAATCCGCAATTCGTCCCCATTAAGCCATCCAATATCAGGTGAAATATTTGTTTTTATATGTATTTTCTTTTTTAAGGCCATAGATTTAATGGTAGAGGGAGCCCTTATTATAAATTTATAAAAGTCGAAGGGCATTTTATTTATTTCAACTTTGCTGGCCTCTATTTTAGCAAGATCCAGAATATCATTAACCATATTTAGAAGATGGTCGCCGCTATCACGTATATGTTGTAAGTATTTTTTTTGTTTTTCATTTAAAGGTCCTGCTTGCTCCATATCCAGAATTTGACTAAATCCAAGAATTCCATTTAAAGGCGTTCTAAGTTCGTGGCTCATGTTTGCAAGAAATTCACTCTTTGCCCTGTTTGCCTGGTCTGCCTCTATTGTTGTTTTTTCCAGTTCTTTTTGTATCTGAATTAGAGAAGTAATATCCCTGCCTACTCCCTGAAATTGATATATATTATTATTTTCATTAAAAAAACCTCTTATACTCCATTGTAACCAGAATGATTTTTGATCCGGAAATACTATTTTTTGTTCTTTAATGATGATATGGTTTTCCGGAGTAATTGTTTTAATAGCATTTAAAAATTCCTTAATATAAGTTTTATCCATGAAATTATCTAATGTATAATCCATTTGTTTTTTTTCATCTAGATTAAAAAACTTTTCCATGGCCCGGTTAATAAAAGTAATTTTATTATCCGGAAGAAACCTCATAACCATTTCTATTTGATCTTCAACAATGGCCCGATAACGATCTTCACTTTCCTTAAGTGCAGTCATTATCTTTTTTCGTTCTGCAATCTCCCGATCCAATTCATCACGGGAAGCCATTATTTTTTTTAATCTTTTACCCATATCATTAAATTCATTAGCAAGATCACCAATCTCATCTTTTGATTTTGTTTTAATTTGATAATCTAGATCTCCCTTTCCAATTTTATTCGCACCAAGAACAAGATCGTTTACAGGTTTTGTTACACTTCGTGAAAAATAAAAAGTAAGTATTACAGTTATAATAAGGACTATAACTCCGCTTATCAGATATGTATTTGTAAGTGAATAAATCGGAGAAAATGCCTCGTCGGTATCAATTTCTGTGAGTATACATAGCTCCCATTTCGGAAGCCAGCGATAAGCACCAATTACGGGAATTCCTCTGTAATCGGTGTATATTCCCAGACCGCTCTCTCCACTTAATCCCTTATTAACTCCTTCGGAATAAATAGCTTTTTTAAGAGAATAATCTGATTCAAAACGGCTTTCTGTTATAAAAAAATGAAATTTGTTTACAAGATATGTTTCTTCAGATTTTGTATTTTCTTTGCCTGTCATCATAATTTCTGTCATTATATTTAAATCTATTCTAGATGCAAGGACTCCGACTATTTCACCGTTGTCATTAATAACAGGTGTAGATATGGTCATGGCCGGTTTTTCTAGCAGCATTGAATAATAGGCAGTCTGGACAAATGTTTGATTTTTACCATTTATAAAAAATGGTTCCGTTTCCATAAATATTCTTTCATGATTTTTTTCTGTGGAAACCATAATTTCACCGGTATTCACATTCATTAAAAAAACTTCCAGAGAACCCTTTTCGATATTTATTGAGGGAAATAAATGCTCATTTCTAATCTTGTCTACTAATTCGCTGTATATTATGTTAGATGTATTTGTTTCATTTAGAATGGTAGTAAATTCCTTAATTAATGGCCTGCTAGCTAAATACATGATATGTTTTTTATTCTTATCTATCCACAAATTAAATTCAGCTTCTTTTAATACGGATATTGAATTCAAGTGCAAAAATGTATTTTGTGTGATTATCTCTACAGAATTCCGGTAAATTAGAAAACCGGCGACTGTTAATGGAATTATGGTAATAAATAGAAATAGAAAAACCAGTTTTGTAAATAATTTTAACTTCATAATATTTTATATCTGCTAATTAATATTATAGATCTTTTCTAAAAACTCTGTTGTATAAAAAGATGCTGAGTCTGGTGGATTTGATATAATACCCTGTTCCACAAGTATTGCAATGGATATATCCCAGATATCTTCTGTCATCCATCCCAGTTCATCCTGGCCTGTGTGTATTAAAGGAATTGATGCCTCAAAGAGTCTTATTTCATGATCTATATCCAGTTCCGGATTATAATTTAATGCAAAAGAAGCAGCTTCTTCATAATGTTCGATTGCCCATTTCCATCCTTTTAGTGTAGCTTTTAAAAAATGAAATACAAGTTCCGGATCTTCTTCTATGAATTCCTCGGAAGTTACTAATACCATGCCATACATATGCGCACCGTAATAGCCCGGAAAGATAATATTTACATCATATCCCTGCTCACGGGCAAAAAGGACCTCGTCATTTAAAAAACATGGCCAGATATCAATCTTTCCTTCAAAAAAGGGAGTCATTTCAAATCCTGCATCAATCTGTATTACAGAATCCGGATTAAGTCCCAATCTGTTCATCATTGTATTAAAAATAGCTCCGTTTGCAGTTGGAGTGAGTTTCCGTATTGTATGCCCCGGAAAATCTTCCGGGCGGATAATATTGCTTTCTGCAAGAGTAATAAAAACCTGTGGATCTTTTTGATATAATGAGGCTATTGCAACAACAGGTATTCCTTTTGAACGAGCAGAAATAAGGGCAAATCCATTTGTAGTCACAAAATGAGCTGTTCCGTCTACAACTGTATCTATAGTATAAAAATTCGGGCTTGGACGAGGTAAGAAGGTAATTTCAATTCCTTCATCATTATAGTATACATTTTGATCCGCAGCATAAAAACCTGCCCACTGGGATTGGTGGTACCAGCCTAATTGCAGTATAATTTGCTCTAATTGCTGTGGTTCTTTTTTTTCCGAACATGAAAAAATCATTAATAAAATTAAGAAATACGGAAATATATATTTTACAATTTTTTTAAACAAAATATTATTTATATATGTGTAATTTTTATCTATTTGGGCATTTTCTTTTTTCAAAATATAAATCTCCCTATTACAAAATTTTAGGTGAACAATATGTATTTGTCAATAAGAAACAATTATTTTACAAGGCTATTGTATAATAATACCATATCGAACGATATGTTTTTTCAGTATTTATTATTACTAAAAATCAAAATAAAAGAAAAAAGAACTAAATTTTATAAATTTAATTTTCAGATATTCATAAACTAATCTTATATTATGAAAGCAATATTACTAATATTTTGTGCAGGTTTAATTTTATCCGAATGTTTTTAATATTCAGAAGAATGTGGAAAGTATAGTATGGAGAGAATTAAAATCGTTCAAAAACAGCAATTTTTTACGAAAGAAAACGACAACTGGAAAATTAAAGATGAAATTCGTGCTATGGCTGTTTTTCAGAAGTTAAATTTATTACACGATTTTACTCATCTTGGTAAGTTTGATATTATATTCTGCAGAAATGTAGCTATATATTTTTCAGAAGAAGATAAAAAAAAGCTATATAATAATATATCCGCTGAATTAAAACCGGATGGGTACCTTATAATTGGCTCCACTGAATTTATAACGACCATCTGTCCTCAATTTGAATCAAAAAGATATCTGAAATCTGTATTTTATCAATTTAAAAATTAAAAATCCGTGGGTAATTTTCAATAAGAAAATTTCTACTTGATACATTAATCGCAAACAGCTACATTTACCTGTGAAAAATGAATATTCCATATTTTTAATTTTACTTGTACTTTTTATAAACTGCTCGGATTATAAATCCAGTAAAAATATTGACTATATTGTAGATGTATATTTTGACGAAACAACATTAACAATATCCGGAACAGCGGAAGTGATAATTTCAAATAATAAATCTACAGAAAGTCTGGTTTTTAATATCTGGGCAAATGTTTATAGAAACGGGGCAGGGAGCACTTTTTACCATGATGCTGAAAAAGTACATGTTTTTGAAAATCCAAAAAGTGACATGGGTATAGACGATGACGATCTTCTTGGATGGATAGAGATTCTAAGTGTAAAAACAGAGGATAATGATCTTCCATTTATTATTGATGACACAATATTAATTATTGATATATCAGGATTGGAAATTACAGAAAATATAAAGGTTTTGATTGAGTTTAAAGAAAAAGTACCAAAAGTATATCACAGATCAGGATATTATAATGATGTGATCTGGCTTGGCAACTGGCTTCCGACACTTCCAGTATACGAAAACGGGTCATGGAAAACAAATGAGTACTATGCAGATGGTGATCCTTTCTATTCATTAAATTCAGACTATGATGTTACTATCAATACTCCCTCAGAATACACTGTTGTAGGCACCGGAAGAGAAAATGCTGTAATTATGGACAATAGAAAAATTACAAATATAAAAGAAGAGAATATCCGGGATCATGCTGTGTTAATTGCAAAAGACATCAACAGTGCTTCTGTAACCAGCAAAAACAACATTACTTTTAATTTTTATAGTTACACGCTATCCGCTGAAATAATGGATAAGTATTTAATTGATGTTTTAGATATGCTTTAGTTTTATGAATCATATATTGGTCCGTACCCATATTCTGAATTTGATATAATAGAAACAAAAATTATGGCTATGGGTATGGAGTATCCAACATTGGTAATGATAAGAGATGAAGCATTTAACTATTATTCCCGGGGCAGCAGAATTATACTGCATGAACTCGGACATCAGTGGTTTTACGGAATACTTGGTAATGATCAGATCAATAACCCATGGTTTGACGAAGGTGCAGCAACGTTTTTTGAAAGGCTTTATATAGCTGATGACAATATTACAAAAGTCTTTTATCAAAACTATGAATCTTATTCTGAGATAAGTATTCAGAAAATAATTGATACCCCAATATTGGGAACCTGTTTTTTAAGTTCATCGGAAATGAATTATTACAAATGTGCTTATGATTATTCAGCAATAATGTTCAGCGAAATCTACATGGCCCTTGGTAAGAAACAGTTTACAATGTTGATGAATAAACTCTACAAAAAATTTAAATTCGGGATAGTCTCTAAAGAGGATTTCATAGACGCAAACTTTCAAATTGACAGAGAGAACACAGAAGAAATAATTTTAAAATACTTTGGAAATTAATGGAACAAATAGGGGAAAATCGATACTACGGCTAGCAATTTTCTGAACTATTTAAGATTTTTTAATAGCTGTAAGAAGTTCTTCAAATAAATTTGTTATATTCTTATACTTTAAAATCTTTGCATAACGCATTGCTGTCATTCCAAGTACATCCTTAACCTCTGCATCTGCACCTGCTTCCAACAACAATTTAGTGTTGATCACATTTCCACGGCCTACAGCAAGCATAAGGGCAGTCTGCTCATTTTTGCTCTGGACATTCAGTTCACTTCCTAATTCTAATAAGAGTTTAAACATTTCAGTATTATTATTTGCAGCAGCATCCATTAAAGCATTATTATTATTATCACTGCTCCGTATATTTATATCGCAGCCTTCTTCTATTATAAGTTTTGCAATTATATTATTATTAAGGCGAACTGCATGACAGAGGCATGTTACTCCTCTTTCATCTTTAACATCCGGATGCATATCTGCTACTAAAAAAAGCTCCACCGAATCGGTTCTATTTTCTTTAATACAGTAAAAAAAATTGAATAAACTAAAAAACATACCTATTCTTTTAAGCTCATCTTTTGCACATTGGATAACTGTATTTTTCTTCCATTGTTTATTCTCTTTAGCAAAAAAGTTTTTTAAGGATACAAGATTGTCGCCTTTTTTAGCAAAATTTAAATATGCCGGCAGGTGTATTTTTTCTTTAAAAAAATGCAGATAGAGACAGCGCTCACTGCCCATACAATAACCGGATAGAAATTTAATCCAGCTGGATAATATAATATCCGATGTTGTATAAACAAGAAAATAATCATTTTTAGATATCAGTTTTATAAATTCCTTATTTTCTTCCCATTTCCCCTGCATAGAAAAAGACTTGACCTCTAATTTTAATTCTTCTAATATTTCTATAAATTGATTTTCAGGTTCATCATTATCATATAAGCAAAGTATCTTCATATATTATAAATGTAATGTAATTACACGGAACTCTTCCATACTTTTTTTTCTTGACTTCGAATATTTATTCCATATAGTTAAAATTGTTATGGAAAAAAAAATGAAGATTAATATTGCTATAATAGGATTAGGAAAGGTTGGTTCAATATTATTACAGCAGATGCTTAAATATAAGGAAAAAGGAATAACTATTTCTGCAGTTGCAGAAATTTCTGAGACGCCTGGAAAAATACTTGCGAAAGAGCATAAAATCAAAATAAAAACTCTGAATGAAATCATAGATCTTGGGAAAAAAATAGATGTTATTTTTGAATTAACAGGACAATACGAAGTTCGCCAGGAACTCAGGCATAAACTCATGGATAATAAGAACTTTCATTCTGTAATTGCACCGGAAACTATTGCAATTTTAATCTGTATAATGCTTACTGGCAAATCCATGCCCGATGTACATCTGCATAAAGGGTATTAATTTATCCGGACAACTGATGCAGCTGCTATATTTTTTTTATTCTACTGTAGTACAAAATTAGTACAAGCACATCCATGGTTCTTACCGGCTAATATTAGCAAATCTGCCTCTAAAAAGATGTATAAACCAGGGATTATATATTTTACTATTTGAATTTTTAAGTTTTCTTTGCAAACCACATATCGAAAAAAATGAGTAATAACATAATACAGATACTGGAAATATATAAAATACCGCCAAGCCATATTGAATAAGCAAAAATGCTATTGTATTTCACAAACCAAAGGCTAAGAAAGTCCAATAATAATGCAGAAAAACCTGTTATTATAAAAATGTATATTAATTTTTTCTTAAAAGATGTCATAGTAAATAAAATAGTAATAATAAGAAGAAACGTTCCAATGCCGAATAAATGATAATGCATCTGAGCGGCAAGCCTTCTTGCAGAGAGACCAGGCTCTGTATATTCCATTACATCATCATAAGTAGCCAGAGGCATATTCGAAACAAGTGCATTAGGATCGGAGTTATGACACGCCACACAGCTTCCCTTTAAAATTGGTTTAATATCAGAGATGTATTCTGATTTATCTGCTCCCGATTGAATCCATTGGGAAACAGTATTAAGATCGTCTTCGTTTCTTACATAATCTACCATACTTGTCATCATAGAAGCCTCCAGGCTGGAAGTTCCATATTTTAGTTTAACATCTTCCGGACTAAGTAGAGAAAGAGCAGGTTTATGAGATGCAAGATTAAGTAGAATTATAGAGGCTAGGATTCCTACAAAAAGTATAATAATAAATAAACTAATACAAAGTTTAATTGAGAAATCTAATTCCTTTAGTTTCATTTTTGTTCCTTCTTATATTGATTTTTATCAAATTAAAGCAGAAGAAAAACTTTTTAGCCTTTCCTCTGCCATATTAAGAATTATTATTTTAAAAAGATTAATTTAAGAACATCAGTGTTATAAACATGATTAATTTGAGAATTATCAATTTCTACCTGCTCTTCTCCACATCCTATTAATCCAATTAATATACTTAAAACAAGTATTAATTGGATACAACCATTCACCTTTTGCCTCTTAATCATTAATAGTGTCCCCTTAAAATTTAATTTATTTATATTGTTCATCAATATAATGAATTATGAAAATAAACTATCCTCAATAATTTGTCAATAAAATTAACGGCTCTATTATTCATATTCCTTAATTTTTTAATATATAAAATAGATCTACACTTATAGTAATTTACCTATACAATATAAGTCCCATTGTAACAACAAATGAAGAATCCCGGAGCAGAGCTCCGAGGTATCTTCGTTCTGTAAGGCTGCCTGACCACTAGTTCATAGCCTCCATCCCCTTAAGTCAGAACTGCGAGGTATTTCGGCTGTCAGAATAAAAACGGTGAATTTGCTCTTTCTAATTATATTTATAGGAATATAAATGATTGTGTCTGGCATCCTCGAACCTGGTATATGGAGTCATTTTATTCATGGTGATGATATTTTTGATCCTAATCGCTCAAAAAATTTGACCTTGGAGCAGATGAAAGTGGAATTCCAGAAAATGATAGATTTTGTAAAATCGTACTTATGTTTTTTACTCACTTGACTAAAATCACCTTTAATTGTACTTTGACATATATTCCTTGTGGGAGGGGAATTTTGTCAGAACAATTAATTGTTAAAAATCTTCCTTTTATAAAAATTCTGCCTTTCTGGGCACAGGAATTATCTTATAAGTACCTCTCTAAAACAACAAACCTCTATCTTGTACATGGAAATATTATGGATTTTCTGCCGCATAAAATGAAGGAAGGCGAATTTAATTTTACTAAAATCCAGAATTACATTTCTGAAGTACTATTCGGAAACAGAGACATTATTTTCTTTTATGACAGATCTTCCGGAATATCATTCTGCACACCGGAAATGAAAGATAATTATATATCAAATATAAGCCAGCATGTAGAGAAGGAAACTGACTTTCTATCTACAGATCCGATTGTAGCATTAAGCTCAATAGAAAAATATATTTACGCTAATATAAAAAAGAACCAGCGAATCGTAATTATAATTGATTATGCAGAAACAATTATTCCGAATGCGGATATTACACGCTACACAGAAGAAGACAGGTTTTGCCTTGTAACATTAAGCAGATGGGCCCGGGATCCTATTTTTACTCACGGAGATGTTTCTATAATACTTTTAACAGAAACTTTAAGTGATATAAGCCCAAGAATTGTACGCTCTCCTGCAACTGTAAAGGTCAGCATTCCTCTTCCGGACTTTAAAGTACGGACCAGTTTCCTGGACTTTTTAGACAGACATGAACAATTATTATTAAACAGCAGAATTTCAACAAGAGAAGTTGGTAAATTAACAAGCGGATTAAACCTTGTAAACTTAAACCAGGTTGCCGCAGAATCATATCAGGAAATGAGAGAAATAGACCTCGATTATTTACGTAAAAAGAAAAAAGAAATTATAGAAGCAGAAGCAACCGGCCTTCTTGAATTTATAGAATCCGAACATGATCTTTCCATGGTCTCCGGACATAATTTTGTAAAAAAGAGGTTCAAAAGCGCAGCAAGAGCTATTAAACAGGGAAGACTCGATGTACTTCCTATGGGTTACCTTGTTTCAGGACCCGTTGGAACAGGCAAGTCTTTTATGGTCACTGCATTTGCCGGTGATATAGGTATTCCAATAGTGAAATTCCAGAATTTCAGATCTAAATGGCAGGGTGTGTCAGAATCCAATTTAGAAAAAATATTAAATATTTTAAAAGCTATGGCCCCGGTAGGTGTAATGATAGATGAAGCAGACGCATTTTTAGGAAATAGAAACCAGGATGGCGATTCCGGTACAAGTAATAGAATCTTCGCGCAGATTGCGTCATTTATGGGAAACACAGAATACAGAGGCAAAATCATATGGTTTTTAATTACATGCAGGCCAGATCTTCTTCCAATAGACATTAAACGTCAGGGAAGAGCAGAAGAGCATCTTTCACTTTTTTATCCGGAAACCCTTGAAGAAAAAGAAAACCTATTTTTTACATTAGTTAGGAAACTTAAATTTAAAGTCCAGAAAATAAATATTTCCGACCTTTTTAAAAAGCATAGTTTTGATTTTTCCGGTGCGGACATTGAATCAATACTAATAAGGGCTAAATTCCTGGCCACTATGAACAATCACGTTATTGTTTCAAAAGAAGATATAGAAGAAACAATGAACGATTTTGTTCCTCCAAGCTATCCTCATGAGATTGAACTCCAGAATCTTGTTGCAGTTTTAGAATGCACAAGCAGGGAAATGGTTCCAAAAAGGTTCCAGAATCTGGACCGGGCAAAACTTGTTTTGGAAATTAAGCAGCTTAAAGTACTTTTAAGTGAGAAAGACTAGGTTCTTAATTATATTTATTCTGACAGCCGAAATACCTCGCAGTTCTGACTTAAGGAGATGGAGGCTATGAACTAGTACCTGACCACCTGACCACAAGCAAGCTTGTAGTCAGGTGGTCAGGCAGCCTTATGAGAACGAAGATACCCCGGAGCTCTGCTCCGGGGTTCTTCATTAACGCGCTTTATTAATGCATATATCCCTGACTTCCACACACCATACCTGGGATTTTACACTTTCTCCTGCAATACTTTTACAATTATAATATTCTTCCCAGCAATCCAGAATTTTATCATTTTCTTAATTTGTTGTTAAACAAAAAGTAAAACTTAGAATCATAAGTATTAATAGTGCAAATAAATATATTTTTTTCATAATATTTTGTCCCGATTTTTGTAATTCTATAAAATAAATATAGCACATTACAACTTATTTTTATGATTACAATTTAAAAAATTGTACTTTTAACTTACAGGATAAGCCTACACTAATAGTATTTACCCTGTCTCCAAATAGCTGGAGTTGCAATAATACTTGCAATTTCTCCAATATATTTATATACTAGGGTTATTAATTTATAAACAAATAATAGTACCTAGATGTACTATCATATTTTATTAGAAAATGAAGGTAAAAAAAACAACCCGTCTTCACTTTTTTTTGTCATTATTAGTAACAACAGGATCGAAATTATATTATGGGCATTAAACACGGTTTTAACCGCAAAACAAAAGAAACAGACATTTCAATAGAAATTTGTTTTGACGAGAACAAAAAAATTGATATAAATACCTCTGTGCCGTTTTTTGACCATATGCTTAATGCTATGGCATTTCACGGGGCATTTGGGCTAACAGTAAAAGCAACAGGTGATAAAGAAGTAGATCCTCATCATATAGTAGAAGACACAGGTCTTGTTCTGGGTGAGGTATTTTTAAAAGTATTTAAGAGCCTTGGAAAAGTTAAGAGATTTGGTCATGCGGTAATACCTATGGATGAAGCTATAACCGAGGTAACAATTGATGTATGCGGAAGGCCCAGTCTCAATATGATTGCTGATTTTCCTCAAATTTCTGTTGGCAATTTTTATATCAATCTTGTCAAAGAATTTTTAATAGCTCTGTCAAACAAAGCATGTATTAGCCTGCATGCGCATATTAGATATGGAGAAAACAGCCACCACATGGCTGAGTCACTGTTTAAGGCGCTTGGTAAAGCACTTAAACAAGCATATACAGAAGAAAAGGAGATTTTATCAACAAAAGGTACTATATAACAAAAAATTAAAATATTTAAAATGAATGAAAAAATAAAAGACGTTTTAAAAAATATACCAGCTCAAGGCTTCATCAAAATTACGAATGAAACTAATAAGAAAATTAGCAAAGAAGAAAAAGTAGCTTTAATCCGGAAAGGAAATGAATATTTTAATAATGGAAAAATCGACCTGGCAAAAAGAATTTTCCTTACAACCGGCTATTCAGATGGTATAATAAGAGTTGGTAATTATTATTATAAAGAAAATAAACCGTTTGAAGCCCTAAGAATGTATTACCTTGCACCGGATAAAAAAAATGTAGATACAATTATAGAGAAAATGAGCCATATAGTTCAATATATGCTTAATGAAGATAAGGAAGGTCATGATGAGTGATGATAATTTTTTTGAGAATAAAGAAAAAAGCACAGAAATGGAACAACATAGCCTTATAGCCGAACTTTCAAAAATCGGTTATCAGTATATAAAAGAGAATAAGCTTAAAGAATCAGAAGAATGCTTTAATCAAATTCTTGAAAAAGATGAGCTTAACTCTTACGCACTTGTTGGCAAGGGAGATATAGCAAGAAAGCAGAGTAATTTTACACGTGCTATTCAATACTATAAAAGCTGCCTGGAAAACAATCCTTTAAACAATTACGCACTATTCGGATTAGCAGACAGTTATAAGGCTTTAAGCCAGTACAAACAGGCAATTGAAATATGGAAGAAATATATAGAAAATGATGAAAAAAATATAACCGTATTAACACGTGTTGCAGACGCATACAAAAAAGTAAAGAATTTCTCAAAATCCAGAGAAATTTACTTAAAAGCACTCGAAATAGAACATGATAATCCATATGCATTAATAGGCCTTGGCTACTTATATTTTGATTTTAAATATTATAAAGATGCATTAAATTTCTGGGTAAGAGCACTGCACCTTGATGTAAATACAGGAAATATTAAAATACTTACTGCAATCGGTAACTGCCATAGGAAATTAAAAACTTTTGAAGATGGTTTAAAATACTTTCAAAAAGCTCTTAATATAGAATCAAATAATTTTTATGCGCTATTTGGACTTGCAGACTGCTACAGAGGCTTAAAGGAACATCAACAGTCATTAACATTTTGGGAAAAGATTCTTGCTTTTGATCAGGACAATAAAGTTATACTTACAAGAGCTGGTGATGCTTCACGTAACTTAGAAAAACTCGACCAGGCAGAGGAGTATTACCATAAGGCATTAAATATAGGTTTTGATGCATATGCTGTACTCGGCCTTGCAATTATAAACAAAGAAAAAGGGAAATATCAGGATTCAATAGAATCTCTGGAAAAATTAATAAAAAATGATCCTAATAATGCAAGATATTTTCATATAATTGCAGAATGCTATGCAGCATTAAATAAAAAAGATAAAGCAATTGAGATTTTGACTAAATTTACTTCACGGGGTAACAGGAATCCTTATATATCGAATCTTTTAGACAGCCTTAGAAACGGTATGTAGAAATTGATCCAGTAAGACAACCCTTGTTCTTCTGATTAATTGGCAGGATAGGAGTTAGCCCTATGTAATTTGCCAAATAATTTATTTATATTTTTCTACTCGCAGCTATTTAACTTATTTTGTACTTTGTTTAGATTTTGAATATACATCAAATGCTACTGCAAGCAATAATACAAGGCCTTTAACAACTGGTATTACAAATGTATTAATGCCCATTATTGACATACCATTATTTAAAATACCCATAATTAATCCGCCAATAATTGCACCAATTACTGTGCCAATACCGCCTTTTGCGGATGCGCCCCCAATAAAACATGCTGCGATAGCGTCTAACTCAAACATATTACCGGCAGTTGGTGATGCGGAGTTTAGGCGTCCGGCAAATACTATACCGGCTACTGCAGATAATAAACCCATATTTGCAAAAATCATGCCAATATATTCAGTTTTTATAACGCTTATGGGATATCTCCTTATTCTAAAAGAAGTTATTATAAAAAAAAATAATTTTAAAAAAACAATAAAAATCAGCATGTACGCGTGGGGAAACAATTACACAAACAAAGAGTAAAAACAGGGCAAAATATTCCCCAAAATATTTAATTAATATTAACTATGCTTTATGGGCAGCCTTATATTAAAAATAGTTTTATCTTTATTTTTACAGGATATTATGCCCAGATGTGATTCAATAATATGCTGGCAAATGGCGAGGCCCAGTCCAGTATTTTTTTTATTTACTTTAGTACTAAAAAAAGGATTAAATATATTTTTTAATATATTATCCGGGATGCCATATCCGTTATCTGCTATAATAATTTCAACATAGCCTTGTTTTGAATATTTCTTAACTTTAATTTCAATAATTCCTTCATCGAGGACGGCATCTACACTATTTATTAAAAGATTAAAAAATACCTGTTTTAATTTATTTTCATTACCTTCTAATGTAATGTCATTTTTTTTATAACTAAATTCTAATATTATATTTTTTTCTTTTATTTTATGATCGAGAAGAATTAATACCTCATTTACAAGGTCAATTAAATTTATTTTCTGAAATATTAATTCTTCATGTTTTGAAAAAGTTAATAAACTGTTCACAATCTTTTCTATTCGAATTAATTCTTTTGTTATCTTACTTAGCTTTGTTATTCCGTCATTATCATTTTCTTTAAATTTTAATAATTCCAAATAGTTTTTAATTATTCCGAGTGGATTATTTATCTCATGAGCCACACCTGCTGCAAGTTCTGCTATAGAAGAAACTCTTTCTACTCGAAGAAGGTAATCATTTATATTTATATCATTTGAAATGTCTTCTATAAGAATAATGGTTCCAAGGATTGTATAATCCGCATCTTTATAAGGATATGTAGTAATTTTTAATACTTTATTTTTTTTGAATTGAACTTCATGCCATACATGATATTTTCTTACTTCTATATTTTTTAATATTTCATCTGATTTTTTTAATAATGTGTTATTAATGATGATGTCTATATTTTTTTTTGCAATGTCTTTATTCTGCAATTCCAGGATATTTATAGCAGAATAATTAATTAAGTAAATATTTTTTTTCTCATCTAAAATTATAACTCCTACCGGAAGATTTTTTATAATATTTTCATTATACTTTTTATAATAGAATAATTCTTCATTATCGTGTTTTAATTCCTCTCTACTTAAAATATATGAATAGGTTAATTTAATTAATTTTACTCTATCCAGTTCATTAATCTCTTCGGTTCCTCTTCTGGATCCGTCTTTTAATATTGTTACACGATCTGCAAATTCAAATATTTCATCCAAATTGTGGGAAATATATATAATACTTTTTCCTTATTTTTTGAATTCAAAAAATAATTTATAAATGGTTTCCATTTCTTCAGGTGTTAATTTACTTGATATTTCATCGAAAATTATAATATCCGTATCTATAGAAAGGGCCCTTGCAAGCTCAACCATTTGTTGTTTGTCTGTGGGTAGCAGGTCTAAAGGTGCTTCCAGGTCAATATCTACATTTAGCTTGTCAAACAACTCTCTGGCTTTTATTATCATTTTAAAGTGATCAATTATGCCAAACCACTTTACAGGCATCTGGCAGCAGAAAATATTTTCCACAGCATTAAGAGAAGGAATCACATTTAAATACTGGTACACCATTCCAATCCCATTTGACATAGCTGTTTGTGGAGTGAAGAAATTTATTTTTTTATTTTTATAAATTATTTCACCTTTATTTTTTACAACAGCACCACTTAATAATTTAACAAGTGTAGATTTTCCTGCTCTATGTTCACCAACAATCGCATGGATTTCTCCTTTTAACAGATCAAAATCCACACCTCTAAGTGCTTTAACATTATTATAGCTGACATTTATATTCCGCATTTTAAGAATGACATCATTTGATTCTTTCATTGTAAACCAAGTTTTTTCATTCTATTATATAAAGTTTTTCTATCTATATTAAGAAGTTTTGCTGCTTTATGTTTTATCCCTTTAGATTGAGTAAGTGCATCAATTATGACTTTTTTATTTAAATTGCTTATAGACTCGAAATAGCTGTCAGATCCGGAATAACTATTTTTTAGTTCTTTGGATACACTTTCATATTGATCCGGAAAATCTTCTATAGAAATCGTATCATTTTTGCAGAAAATTACTGCTCTCTCTATTGTATTTTTTAGCTCCCTTATATTCCCTGGCCAATCATGATTAAGTAGTACATTTTCTACATTTTGCGAGATTCCCGTTATATTCTTCTTATAAAAAGAATTAAAATTCCTTATAAAATGATTTGTTAAAAGTAGAATATCATCTTTTCGTTCCCTTAATGGGGGAATATGTATGTGTATTACAGAGAACCTGTAATATAAATCTTCTCTGAAATCTTTGGCTTTTATCATTTCCTTAATGTTCTTGTTTGTTGCAGTAATAATGCGGATATCTACAGGTATATTACTATTTCCGCCAAGACGGGTTATTTCTTTTTCCTGAATAACTCTTAGAATTTTTGCCTGAGTATTTAAACTCATGTCTCCTATTTCATCTAAGAAAATTGTTCCATTATTTGCAGATTCAAATTTGCCAATTCTTTTTTCCTTTGCATCTGTTAAAGTCCATTTTTCAAATCCGAACAACTCACTCTCTAGCAGGGTTTCCGGTAGGGCAGCACTGTTTACTTTTATATATGGCTTTTTGGCTCTGTTGCTTGAATAATGAAGAATGTTAGCAGCAAGCTCCTTTCCTGTTCCGCTTTCTCCCGTAATGATAACCGGAGCATCTGTTTTTGCTGCAATTTCTAAAGTCTCTTTAACCTTTTCCATAACAGGATTTATACTGAGCATCTTGTATTTATAATTACTTATATTATCTGTACGTAAGTATTTTGCATTATTATTAGTTAACTGAGCTACTTCGTTTAACAGCTTAGACAGGTCTAAAGGTTTTGTATAAAAATTGGCAGCACCAAATTTCATAGCTTTAACAACATTATCAATTGATGGATATCCTGTTATCATAATTACAGGTATATTGGGATGATTGTCTTTTATTGTTTTTAAAAGATCTATTCCGGATATTTCCGGCATTTTCAGATCTAGTATTATGAGATCGTATGAATCTTTTTCTAAGACACTTTTAGTTGTAGAAGCTTCTGTTATGTAGCGAGAATAATAATTATTATTTTTAAGAATTTCTGAAAGAGAAAGACACATTTCAATTTCATCGTCAATAATTAGTATTTTATTCTACATAAGCTTCGAAACCTTAATAAGATTTAATAAGATTTTATTTATTTTATCATCATGATTGATAAAAGTAAATGAAAACTATTTTACTCATTATACTCCTTTCTCTTTTAGTTTTGTTGCTATTCATACATCTCATCAAAAAACTTGTGAGCACTCACTACTGCATGCCGCATCATGTCTTCTGCTTTTGCAGTTTCCCTGTTCTGCAAATGTTTAAGGAGCATATCATCATTCAGTTCCCTGGCTGCCTTTTCACAGGCTTCCCAGCTGAGTATGCTTCTTATAACTCTGTCTATTCCCTGTTCCTTATTATCATATGCCCGGGTTTGCATATCATGGCCTTTCCACCGTTTAAATCCGGCATCCTGTAATAATCCGGCAATTGCTATATTCATGCCATTAATTCTGGTACCATGGTCTATATCATACTTGCCCGGGCCGCCAAGAATAATACCATCATTATATCCCTGACTGTTTAAATGCATATGCACCATAGAATCATTATCCAGCTCCTCCACAGAATCATAAACATGATCCAGTCCAATCATTTCTGAGTGGCCAAACTCCTTGTTAACGCCTTTCTTTCGCCGGCTAATCCCAAATTCCTCTTCCAGCTTTCTCCAGAAAACTATTGCACTTGCAACTGTTGGCAGAAGCATTGCGGGATGGCCTTCATTAGGTTTTGGCTCTATACCTATATACATCTTGCCTCCTGCTTTTTCCTCATGTTTACACAAAGCAGCAACACTCTCTTTTAGGTTTTGATACATTTTCTTTATTCCAATAGTAGCTATATCATATCCGTAGGAGCCGTTCCATAAAACAAAACTGGGTGCAAGATTTTCATCCGGATGCCATGCATCTTTTAGGGCCCCATATGCAAGATCTACAGTTTTATTTCCAAGCTCCTCCGTTATTTTCCGCTCTCTTTCATCGAGAGAAGCAATACCGCCATATGCTGCATGGCTATGAGCGCCCGGCGTAATCATCGCTAGGTATATGCCTGCATCTTTTAGTGCATTTGCAACTTGTTTTGCATTACTGTCATTTATTTCTGTATCATAATGAACTTCGAATCCTAAACAGATATTGTCCGGCAAGCGTGGAGAGATTTTGTCCTTAATTATTTTTACTATTCCAGCCGTGCTCAGATTATCTCCTGTCCAATCCGGCCTCATATCGTCGGGAACAAATCCTCCTTTACCCGCATTAAATGTCCATCTACAAATACTGTGCATCGATTTTGACATAATTTATACTCCTAATTTATTTTTATTCTTTACATCCCCGATTCTTTGCTACGGGGATTATTTATTAAATTCATCTCAAGTTTTTGTTTCCAATTTTCATATGCATCTGTGTATGCAGATAGTTTATTATTTACAGGTTCTACTGTTCTTTTAACCTGTAATCCGGCAAAAGCCTCGTTTGCAGTTTTATATATTCCTATTCCTATCCCTGCACCCCTGGCAGCTCCTCCCGAACCGTCTGTATTGTACAGTTCGACTACTGCATTTGTTGTACAGGCAAATGCTTCTGCAAAAACCGGACTTAAAAACATATTTGCAAATCCTGCTTTGACAGTATTTACCTGTATTCCTATATCGTGCATTATTTCAATTCCATATTTAAAGGCAAAAACAATACCTTCCTGGGCAGCTCGCAAAATATGTGCTCTTGTGTGTATATTAAAATTGATATTATTAATAGACGACTGAATATTAAGGTTTTCAAGACTTCTCTCTGCACCATTTCCAAAAGGAATTATAGAAAGGCCATCACAGCCAACAGGTATTTCTGCTGCAAGCTCATTCATTTCGTTATAATCTATTAGTAGATCTTTAAGTGTCATAAAATTATGCTTTATCCAACTGTTTAGTATTCCTGTACCATTAATACAGAGCAGCGTTCCGTAACGTGGTTTTTCTTCACTATGATTTACATGTACAAATGTATTTACTCTGGATTTTTCATCATAATTTGCTTTATCTCCCACACCATAAACAACACCGGATGTTCCTGCTGTTGCAGCTATCTCGCCCGGTTTTAGTACATTTAATGAAAGTGCATTATTGGGCTGGTCTCCAGCTCTGTAAGATATTGGTATTCCCTTAGTTAAGCCAAGCTCTTCTGCCGCATTACTACTCAATGTTCCTTGAACAGAAAAAGTCGGAACTATATCCGGAATAAGCTCTCTTGAAATGCCAAAGTATTCTAAAACTATTTTAGCTAGATTATTTTCCTTATAGTTCCATAGTATACCTTCTGAAAGGCCTGACGGAGTTGTAACAATTTCTCCGGTCATTTTAAATGCAATATAATCACCAGGAAGCATTATTTTATAAATTTTATCATAGATTTCCGGTAGATTATTCTTAACCCAATAGAGTTTAGAAGCTGTAAAATTTCCTGGAGAATTAAGCAGGTTTGATAAACACTTTTCTTTTCCGATTTCATTAAAAGCTTTATTACCAATATCAACTGCCCTACTGTCACACCATATTATTGCCGGATGTAAGACCGACAAGTTTTTGTCTATCATTACAAGTCCATGCATTTGATATGAAATACCAATCGCTTTTATATTTTTAAGTTCATTTTTATAAATTGATGTTAACTGTTTTGTTGCTATTACGATATTTTCCCACCAAATATCAGGGTGTTGTTCTGCCCACCCTGGTTGTGGCGCAGAAATAGGCAACTCTTTTTTCGGAGATACAGCCGAAACAATGATTTGGCCGCTAACTGCATCCATTAATGCTGCTTTTATAGAAGAACTGCCAATATCATATCCCAATAAAAAACTATACATCAAATTATCTCCATTTAATTTATTCTGCCAGCCGTAATACCTCGCAGTTTTTCTACGGGGATGAAGGCCATAAAATAGTGCCCGACCACCTGACCACATGCAAGCTTGTGGTCAGGTGGTTAGGCAACCTTTCAGAACGAAGATACTTCGGAACTCTGCTCCGGAGTTCTTCATTTTCTTATTCCAGTTGCATGAAAAATTTGGTCATTCAAATGATACTTTTTCATGTTATATTAAAAAGTATCATAGATTTCACTCTCTGTAAAGATAATAAAATAGATTTTTTGTATTTTTTTAAATATTTATTGGAATTTATTATAGAAATTATAAGGTTAATAATATAAGATTATAAACATGCAACGAGATCAAACAGGAAATAATCAATATCTAAAGGCTTTTAACCAGGCTCATGTATTAGATTTAATAAGGATTAACAAAGCAATCTCACGAACACAATTATCCAAACTCACAGGGCTTTCTGCTACTGCGATTGGTTTAATTACATTAGAATTAATAAAAACCCGGTTTATAATGGAAACTGATTCCGTAGAATCTACTGGCGGCAGAAAACAAATACTATTAGAGCTTAATCCGACGGCCGCATACTCTATTGGAATCGATTTCGAAACAGATAATATAAAATTTGTTTTGATAAATATTGCAAGCAGTATTGTAAAAGAGGAGAATATCCCTTTCCCGAAACAGGATTCTACAATAGATTTGTTAAAAAGGATTAATCTAAAAATTATAGAAATAATTGGTGAATTATCAATAAGTAAAGACAAGTTAATGGGAATTGGACTTTCAATACCCGGGCTTGTAAATATAGCAAATAAAGAAATAATATTTGCACCAAATTTACACTCGCAAAATATAAAATTAAGAAATCTTTGGGAAACAATATCTGACATTCCACTATATGTGATAAATGAAGCAAAAGCATCTGCAATATGTGAGCACTGGATAGGCTGCTGTCAGGGAATAAATGATTTTGTCTGTATCAATATAAAATCCGGTATAGGCTCCGGTATTTATGCAAATGGGAGGCTTTACACTGGACTGAATGATTATGCCGGTGAAATAGGACATATTACTGTAGATGAAGACGGGCCCTTATGCGAATGCGGTAAATATGGCTGCCTTGAAACCCTCGCATCTACTACAAGAATTGTTGAGCTAACAAAAAAGAAAATACGTCAGGGTTGTGATTCCGTATTAAATAATATCAATATAGAAGATATTTCTTTAAATTCCATTCTTAGAGCAGCGAAAGAAAATGATCAAACCACAAAAAGTATTTTACTGGATTCTGCAAGATATCTTGCCATAGGGATCTCCAACCTGGTTAATACGCTTAATCCCGAAGTAATTGTTATAGGCAAAGAATTTATTAATTACTCTAATCTGGTATTAGAACACATAAAAAAGATAGTTAACAAAAATACCTTAAAACATCTTTCACAAAACTTAAAGATTATGAGTTCGGAACTGGGAGAAAATACATCTGCATTAGGAGCAGCAATTATTCCTATTCAAAACCTGTTTGGAGAATCTTTAACTTAGATCTTTCTAAATTACAGGTGAATAGTTATTCATCCAGTAAGACAGCCCTTATTCTTCTAACTCCGGCAGAAGAGGACTGTTCTTTCTTTATTTTGAAGCTTCCCAATTCAGAGATATTTTCTACATGAGGGCCTCCGCAAACTTCTTTGGAAAAATCACCAATAGAATAAACAGTTACTTTTTCTTCATACTTATCACCGAATAAAGCTACAGCATCCGAAGATTTAGCTTCTTCTAATGTCATAACTTCAACCTTAACATCAAGTTTTTTATTAATCTGTTCATTTACAATTTCTTCCACTTTTTTTAATTCTTCCTGAGTCATCTTTTCCGGATGAGAGAAATCAAAGCGTAGCCTTTCACTTGTAATATTACTGCCCTTCTGCGCTACATGATCTCCAAGCACAATTCTTAAAGCTTTATGCAAAAGGTGTGTTGCCGTATGCAGTCGCTTTGCCATATCACCATGATCCGCAAGCCCGCCTTTAAAAGTCTTTTCAGAGCCTGCTTTTGAAACCGACTGATGCTTTTCATATGCTGCCTGGAATCCTTCCTTATCTACAGTAAGGCCGTTTTCAGAAGCAAGTTCCTCTGTTATCTCAATAGGAAACCCATATGTATCATAAAGTCGGAACACAACTCTTCCCGGTATAATCTTTTTAGGATTTTTTAACAGGTTAGGAAGCAGTTTTTCAAATTCATGTTCACCTTTTTTTAATGTTTCACTGAATTTCTTTTCTTCCATGTCAAATTCACTATAAATACTATTTCTGCTCATTTCGAGCTCTTTATAAACCTCACAATAAATATCTATAACAAATTTTGCAATTCCGGATAAAAACGCATCATTTAAACCGAGTTTTCTCCCATGTCGAATTGCTCTTCTAATAAGTCTTCTCAAAATATATCCCTGCCCGAGATTGGAAGGCTTAACGCCCTTTTCATCACCAAGAATAAATACAGATGCACGTATATGGTCTGCTATTATCCGAAAAGAAACATCTGCTGTATCATCTTCACCATATTTGAAATTGCATTTTGATTCTAGTGCTTTTATTACAGGCTGGAAAACTTCAGTTTCATATACATTCTTTTTACCTTGAAGCATAGCAATAGTTCTTTCCACACCCATGCCGGTATCTACTGTTTTACTTTCCAGAGGAAGGTACTTGCCTTCTTCTGTTTTATTATACTGCATAAAAACATCGTTCCAGATCTCAAAGTACTTACCGCATGAACAGCCAGGTGAACATTCATCCGAACAACTGTCTTTTCCTGTATCTATAAACATTTCTGTATCCGGTCCGCAAGGCCCGGTCTGGCCTGCAGGCCCCCACCAGTTATCCTTCCTTGGCATAAAATTTATACGTTCTGCAGGGATACCAAGATTGTTCCACGTTTCAAAAGACTCATTATCTTTAGGCACATCGGAATCACCTTCAAAAACAGTTATATACAGATTCTCTACAGGAAGGCCGAGCCACTCTTTGGAAGTAATAAACTCAAAACTAAACTCGATAGCTTCTTTTTTAAAATAGTCCCCTAAAGACCAGTTCCCAAGCATTTCAAAGAACGTACAATGAGTGCTGTCTCCTACAATATCAATATCTCCGGTTCTAATACACTTCTGGAAATTAACAAGCCTTTTTCCGGAAGGATGTGGCTCCCCAAGTATATACGGAACAAGCGGATGCATTCCTGCTGTGGTAAAAAGTACAGTTGGGTCATTTTCCGGAAGAAGAGACTTGCCGGAAATTTGTTTATGATTCTTTGATACAAAGAAATCTATATATTTTTGTCTTAGTTCGTTCGCTGTCATGAGTACAGATATTATTTATGAGTTATCATGTTGTCAAGTGGGGGAAGGGATAAAGTATGGCGGAATTTTGCAGACGTCTGCAAAATCTTAATGTGAAAATAGGTTTCTCGTAAAGCTCGCAAAAAACGCGAAGGGACGCAAAGGGAGTATGGTTTTAATATAAATGGTACTGTTAAACTGAAGATATTTGTAATGCAGATTGAATAAATTAATAAGGAAGGCAAGAAAGCAGGAGGAAGAATGAGGGAGGTTATCGTTATCACTAGAGATGTTATAGTTGTTTGGGATGTTTATTTTGGAACACTGATGGCACCGAAATGGATTAGTGCTGTAGAAATGTATAGCTATTTGCAACACGGAATAGAGAATTAGGTATAATTTAGTTTTTTGATGATAATGGGGAGTTGAAGTAAACTATTTTTTAATCTTTTTTATTGTTTTAGCTTTTGGAGTATTTTTCATTAATGCTACGATATTCATTGGAGATAATATAACAGGTGTACCACTTTTCAGAGTAATTGAAGATATAATCTCTCGCATGTATGGAAACATTAATGCCGGTGCATTTATTTTAGAAAAATCCTCCAATGACATATTTAATTTATCTTCAATGATTGAGAATATGCCAACCATTCCACACCTTAAATAAAATGATTTGTTTTGTTCAGTAATTTCACAAAGCAATTCAACATTTAAATTTTTATTATCATTAAATAAATTATTTTTTTGCTCGAAAGTAATTTTTATTTGAGGTTGTTCAACTTTTTGCGGTTTTCTATTAAACTTTATTTCTGATAATATTATATCGTTAAATTTTATCCCAGGTTGTTTTAATTTATCCATATTATGCTGCCAATTGTAAACATTTTACTTTACTGCTATTTAATATTTGTGCTTCTATTAAATCAATTTTGCTTTTATTATCACTTGCTTGATATTGTTCACCACCTTCTTTTATATTACTAGTAAATAATATTTTATTTATCACCTCTACCATTTCAATGTTAAAGAAAACATTATATATCCCATTTTCCCATAATAATGCTTCTGTAATATTAAATATTAATTTACGATATTGCTCAGAATGAAAAATATCGCGGTCATTTATAGATATATAATATTCATCATCATCTGGATCAAATGATAATGAAATACGCAATGAAGGATAGTATTTTTGTATTTCATTTTGAATAGTTAAAAATGTTGAATATATTATACTTTTCATAAAAATCTCCATTAATTGAGTTTTTCCATTAAGCTAATAATGGATAAAGCTTCTGTATGACTATCATCTAATGCATCTTCATCCATTCTTATATCCTCATAATCGGCCTTTTTTCTTCTTTTATGTAAAGACGCAACATACACTAATGGACTTAAATCAATGAACCCTCTTTGAGGCTCTAAGCATTCTTTTAATGCTTTCGATATAGTTCTATGTGAATAAAGTTCTTTACGGTTTTGATGTATCTTGTCTAAAAATGCCTCATAATCAAAGTTCTTTGATATAAGATAATGCTTTATTAATTGAAACACTGAATAATATGCCCTATTAACAGCTATATCATTAAGCGCTTTTTTCTTTACACACATATCTACGAATTTGATATTACCTTTCGATTTAGCAATTAAACTCATTTGGCGTTACAAATAGTAATTAAAAAATGCCTATTTGTCAATAAAAATATTACTACAATTAAAGTATAACTCGTAGTGTAGTATATTAAAAGAACCATTTTAACAAATGTACAACGTTCTTTATCCATTTTATACAATTTAAGTGATTATTAGCAAAATTATATTAAGTAGACACTGCAAAACTAATGACTATTTGAAATAGCTGTATACAATGCATATTTCCAAAGATTCATTTGAGACTTTACACTATTAGCAATCATTTCTAAAAAAAAGCCACCGAGAATTGCTGGCCCTGATAGGACAACACTTACATATTTACATAAAAACGGTTAAATTGAATTATTTTCCATATATATATGTATCCATATTCAGCTTGTGTAGTAAAAACTATTTTATCTCTTAAAAATCCTTTTTCAATCTCTAATAAATCAACTTCACTTAAATACTTACATTCCGAACAATATGGATCTTTCAGTTCAATAGCCCATTTTATATTATTATTTTCTGTAATATATGAAATTATTGGTGCTTCATTATCAGTACGGTTATAAATTATAAAATAGCCATTATTATACTTTAGCCTATCATCTTCGTTTAAATAAATTAAATCATTTTTATTAAATATTTTTCCGATAAATGGTCCATATGAAAACATATCGCCTTCATATATCCTAAAATAAACGGTACCAAAAGTAATATATAGTATTATAATTATTAATGAAAAAATATTAAATATTATCAATAAAAAAATATTTAGTTTATTAACATTTTCTTTTTTGAATATTTTATTTCTAAAAATAATTAGTAATAATGCTCCAAAAACAAATAGTATCATTATTACCAAAATTGTAGATGGATAAATTATCCAAGCTAATATTGATGGTAATATTCCAATAAAAGCCCCAATAAAAAAATACTTCAATATATTTAAAAAATTCCAAAACTTCACATTACCTCCAATTACAATATTAATGATATAGCGTTGTGTAGCATATTCTCTATAATCTTCTTCACGAAAATCATTACCATTATCATCAAAGCCTTTATCTAACTATACTTCATTTCTAATAATATGCCATTGAATCAGTTTTCCTATTGCTAATTCTAAACGATCAAAAAATTGTTTCAACCAATTTATACTTTCATCATTAGTTTCTAATTCTGCAAGCTGATCTGCGAAATCCGTCATAGAATGTATTAATTTATCATTTATATCCATTTTTCTATATTCCTATAAATCGTTTAAAAGTAACACTTTTAAGACTCACCTGCAATATTTTTTTTATACATTAAAAGTATATGTTGTATTGCAATAATTATAATTGGAATAATATTCCTAATTATGCTTAAAGATTTTTTTCAAGCTGATGATGCATATAAAAAATTCGGTGAGCTCGGTGATGGTATGTTGTTAGTCAAGGTATTGGTAGGCGTTAAATAATGGAGTATTATATGAACCTGTGGGTTGTGGTGAAAACCAGTAGGTGGCGTATGGGAGACACTCGACGAATTCACTA